>Ga0209284_10000905_pt1 | contig 47495 bp, 41 predicted proteins | sample FRY03_FD_187211 | JGI IMG/M metagenome (GOLD analysis project Ga0209284, IMG submission 187211) | Freshwater microbial communities from Lake Fryxell liftoff mats and glacier meltwater in Antarctica - FRY-03 (SPAdes) (version 2) | ecosystem: Environmental > Aquatic > Freshwater > Ice > Glacier... | reverse complement strand
TTGTTTTACAGGAAGGAAGCTCCTGCTGGCCTCGGCATCGCCGGAAGACTGGCGTATAGTACAAAACAGGAACAAAGTCAAGAGTTAACTGCGCTATCGAGCAATTGCTTTTCGAGGGTGTCAGCGATGTCACGCAGGCGTTCGACCGCCCCAAATGGCCCTAATTGCTGCGCCATGATTTCGCTGAGTGACGCGCCGGTCAGGTTGGCAACGTCATCTGGTGCCATGCCCATTGCGGCGAACTTGTCGATGAAGGTCGCCGCAATGCTTCTGGCAGCGATGATGAACTGCTCGTCGTTTTGAGGTCTCATAAGTTTGGCTCCCCAAATTCAGTTAATGCCCAAGGTGTGATGGATGGATCGCGGACCTTGCCGCCGACGCTCGCATAAGCCGCCGTGAAGCGTTCCGTATCGCCGCGCCACCAAGCCATGAAATCGGCTCCTATGGCATGCCAGTCGGCCTCTATGGCGGCATAATTGCCAAACCATTCGTCATCGCTCAAGCCATTGCAGCCGTGCGCATTGATCGCCGCATATCCAACACCGGCAAGCAAGAATTCTCCTGTCACCAGTTGGTCTATTTTCCAGTAGTCCAGGCCTTGCTTGGCGCGGGTGCGTTTCGTTCGATTAGATGGCATTGTGTTGTTCCTTATGTAGTGGGTCGGCCTGGGCCGTCGCGTAGTGGTTCAATGTCGAGATTGAGGGCGCGCATCGCTGCCAGGAAACCGCTGCGGGCATCCTTTTCCAATGCGCAGGCTGGATTGAGTTTCGGGCTTCCGTAGCGGTCGATCACGAGTTCGCCGTGTTCCGCGATTGCGACTTGCGCAGCGTTCATCCGGTCCACGCATTCAGCGGCCCTTGTCAGCAAGGACACACCGGCTGCATCGGTGATGCTGTATTCGTCAGCTACCGATTGGAAAAAGGCCCTCCCTGCATCGCGCAGGTGATCAGCGTTCAACATATTTTGGCATCCTTAATTGCATGAAAGTCCGGCTTCCCACCGCTGTCCGGTTCCTTGACTCCAGTGATTGGAATACCCCCCCGCCGCCTATCCATTGGGCCGGCTCCTGCGCTTGGCATTCAACCGGGCGGCGGTCTGGGTTGGGCTTTCACCTATCCAGCCGTCATCCTGTCCGCTCTCACCCCCTGTCACACCTGTCACAATGTCCGCTTGGGGGTCCATTGTGACATTGTGACCGTTGTGACAGGTATATAGACCCCTGCCCTTTTTCTCGATTTCATCGTCATAAGCCATGCGAGTTAGGGTCTGCCTGACAGCATCGTTACTCTTACCAAGAAGGTCAGATATTTCCTTAGGACTCAGTGGCTTGTCGCTACCGCGCAGCACGTCTAGGATTGTTTGCCGTTCATCAGTTCGACCTACGTCCTGTGCCTCGCCAAGCAGTTCCCATGTCCCGTTGTCACGTTCAAACCGGACAGCTTTTTCGCTTTCCTCAACGTCACGGCCCCGGACATACAAGGTGCAGTTACCTGTCCCATTGTCACGTTGCAGGACCATAACGCAGTCAGCAGCGCCCGTTAGGCCATTGGTGCCGCTTAGACTCTCTAGGGGGTCTTCTGCCTCCATTTTCCGTACATGGTGCACAATCATGACAGCGATGCCGCGCTGGCGGGCGAAGCTGCCCAGGCCCGTCATTGCGCGGTAATCGGATTCGTAGAGCTGTTCGTTTGACCGGGTCGTGCCGCGCACCATCTTGAGCACGTCCACAATTACAAGGGATGGACGTTCAACAGAATCCGCCCACGCTTCCAATTCAGCGATGCAGCCATTATCTAGGTCGGGCCATTCGGTCGCCAGCGTCAAACGCTCAGGCGGGTCTGTAATCCCCTTCTTCACCAAACGGCTTTTGAGCCGGCGTTCGCTATCCTCTAGCGCTAGATAGATGACATCGCCCTGAGTTATCGGGATTGTGCCGAATACGGGCTTGCCGCTGGCGATGGCCAGCGCGAAGTCATAGGCCATCCAGCTCTTGCCGATCTTTGGCTTCCCGCCGAATAACGTGGCCCCTTCGGCCAACAATCCAGGCACAACATAATTGATTGGCGCGAATTGCTTCGCCATCAGCGCGGCGGCGGAAATGCCCCTCAAATATGCGGGTTTGATTTCGGTCGTATCCATCTGGGTTTGGTCGCAGAGCCGATCCTGCAAGGCCTTTAGCTCGGCTGCTGTCGCGTTCATTGTCCTGCTCCAAACAAGTCCATATTTTCGGCCTGCATCGCAGTCAGCATGAGCCGAGTACAAAACTTGTTCAGGTCAGCAAATGCGACGGGGGTGCCGGGCGCATAAAGTGTCGGTGTGGCGTATTCGACCACGATCCATGCCAGTTGCCGAGCGGTGTTGCTTTCGGTGTTAGAGACCATTGCGCTGGCAGTGTTGCGAAGGGCGCGAAGCTTGGCGCGCAGTTCGTATTCCGCTTCGCCAATGCCAGGCAAAAAGGTGCGGATTTCGTCGAGTTTTTCAGGTTGGGCCAAGTCCGCCTTGGATGCAGAAGAAGCTTGAAGAAACTCACAATTGGGGGTAGGGTCTGAATGTCCGCAGCAATGGACATCCTCGATCCCTGCACCATGCCCGGTGTGGGGGTTTTCCATCAGGCATTCTCCCTATTGGCATAGGGATGATGTTCGACCATCTCACAATCATAGAGCGCCATCAGATCGAAGCCGATCTGATTGGCCTCTTCAAAGCTGACCGGTGAAACCTGCCAAGCTATCTCTCCGTTCTCGACTAAAATGACCGCCGCGGATGATTCAAAATCATAAACGTGAACGTCATGCCCGGTCAGCGGGATGGGGCGGGCGACCCTCTGGTGGACGACAACCATCAGGCTTTCTCCGCCTGCTTGGCTTCCCACGCTTCAAGGTCTGAGAGCCGCCAATAATTCATGCGGTTGATCTTGATGGGGTCGGGAAAGTCTAGTGTCTCATCCCTGACCCAGCGCCAGATCGAGACGTGTGATTTGTGGTAGCGGTCTTGAACCTGTGGCCCCGTTAGGAATGTCATCTTCATAGTCAAAAGCATCCGGTGTTGTTTCGAATGTTTTCATTTTACCGGATGAAAGGTATGCGGTAGACCGATTAGGTCTAAAACTTAAACATCTGATATTGTTGTGTTATATATTGCAATCGCCGCTTTCACGTGTGAGCGGATGAGACTTATGGTCGGTTGCGTTCCCCAGCCATTGTCTGCCCATAAAGACATCTGACTTTCCAGATCGGACTGCCGAAAGCTGGCTGACAGCCCACCCTCATCTTCCAGTATTCCTATTGCTACCTGCTCAAAGGCAGGCCAGTCATACTTGGGCGGCCTGCCGCCTGCTCGACGAGCGGATGGTTCAAATATCTCAACCGCCCGCCAATTTTCTGACCCGCAGCCAAACATCGCCTCGGGCCAATTTGATGCAGATGATTTTGGCCAATGTCCGCCACTATAGTGAATTATATCAGACCAAAATGCTTTCGGAATGTCCGAAACCGGCATCCACCTTGGCCTTTTCTCAAAGCCAGCAATTAATTCGCACCATTCCCTATCGATCTGGTGTGGATGCATCTTATCCAGAGCGAGGCGACGCCCTCTCGACAACAAATCGCTAGTTGCTAGGGATGCAATGATATCGGCCTCAATCCAGTCACCGCGCCAGTCGCCAGACTTAGATGCTGCTTCAATTCGAGCAGACAAAAACCGTCCTGCGGGGAGCCATTTACCCAAGCCGGTCAAGCCGCCGCTCCCGCCAGTTGGACAACCTTACCTGCCCTCGTTCCAGCGAGGAAGTCACCCCAAGCGGCCATCATGCGCCGGCGCTTCTCAACCATCGCTGCGCGATTGTATGCCTGCGCAACCTTGCTGCCGACTTTGTGGAATAAGGCAATCTCAGCCATGTCTCCGTCAAATGTGGTCAGCTCGGCAACCCATGTGCGGAAAGTTGATCGTAACCCGTGCGGCACAACCGCCTCACCGCTGCGAGCGTCAACATAACCCTTCCGGCCTGCGTCAATGTCGGCTTCGTGGATGGAGCGCATAGCCTTCGCTAGTGTTGCGTCTGACAGCGCCCCGCCCTTCGGTGCCCAAAACACATAGTCGCAGCCCTCAAGACTTGGCAGTGCCTTCAGGTGGGCAATCATGGCGGTTGTTAGCGGAACGGTCTTTGCTTCCCCATCTCGCGGTATCTTTGACGATTGCCGCCCGGGCTGGATTGTCCAAAGCCCTTTGTCGAGGTCGATTTCATCCCACGTCGCAAGCCGTGTTGCGCCAGTGCGTGTCGCGGTCATCGCTTGGAAGGCAAGCGCCGCCGCTCCCATCCCTTCACGCTCCTGTAGTGCCTGCCACCAGTGCGCGGCATGATCTAGCTGCAAAGCTGGGTAGTTCTCAGTCGGACTTACCTTTTGCGGTGCTGCCAGCACCAGTTTGAGGTTTCCGCGCCAAGCAGCCGGATTGTCGCCGGAGCGATAGCCTTTGACCGTAGCCCACCCTAAAGCACCTTCGATCTTAGCGCGCAGCTTCGTCGCTGTTTCGGTCTTTTCATGCCAAAGCGGTTCCAGCACGCGCAAAACGTCATCAAGGATAATGTCGTCAACGCCCAGCTTGCCAATCTTCGGCAAAGCATACTGTTCAACTGCTCGCCGCCATTGCTTGCGGTAACGGTCAGTCGAAAACTCTTTCGTCTTTTCCGCAGCCCATTTCTCGAAGGCATCGGCAAACGTGAGGTGTCGCGCCTGTATCGCCAATAGCGCCGCCTGTGCCGCTTTGCGTTCCGCTATAGGGTCAATGCCCGCCTCTAACTTGGCTTTCGCTTCTCGCGCCTTCTCGCGTGCCTCGCCTGGCAATACGTCCGGATATGGCCCCAAGCCTATTTCACGCTTCTTGCGCCCGCGCTGGATCGTACCATCGCGCAAACGGGTTTCGGTCCAATCACCATATCGGGTTCGCAGCACCCAAGACTTTGCGCCACTTGGCCATATCTGCACATGCAGGCCGGATACGCCGCCCACGGCAACCTTGACCGGCCTGTTACCGCCAGGGTGCTTCAGCCCCTTTATCTGTGCCGGTGTTAGTTCTGTAGCTCGCCTTGGCATCACAATCCGCCCTTAAATCCGCCCTTAGATGTGTTCTGCTACGTAAGGGAATGAAAGGTGGTGTGCAACCGAAAGCCTCGGAAAACTGTGGTTTCTTGGGGAAAAATAAGTTCATGAAACAGGGTGAAAGTTCGAATCCGGTCCAACTCGGGGAGCCATCATTTTCTTAGCCTGCAATGGCTAGCGACGAATGCCAAAGGGCCCGATCAGCTATTCGCTGACCGGGCCCTTCGCTTTTGGTATGTTTGGATGTGCCGGTCCCAAACCTCTGTACTCAAACCGCGATCAGGCGGGGGCCCCGTGGCAATGCTTGTATTTGTTGCCGGAACCACACGGACATTGCGCGTTGCGGCTAATATCCATGTCTACGTATGGGTTATCCTTGTTCGATCCGCCGGGGCCAAACGCCGCCCGGGGCGAACCTGCAAACGATCCGAACATCGCTTCGCGGCCAGCAGAGCCATCATTATCATCCGAATTGTCGAGGCCAGTCAACGGATCGACATGACCGGTCAGGAAATCTGGCAGATCAGGCAGCGCTTCTTGCGGGGGCGGTGCCATGCGTAGCTGGCTTTTCAGCAGAATGCTGGTGATGTCCTCGCGCAGCGTCCCCAGCATTTGTTCGAACAGGCCAAAGGCTTCCTGCTTATACTCGTTGATCGGTTGTTTTTGCGCATGGGCACGCAGGCCCACCACCTGACGCAATGCATCAAGCGTGGCGAGGTGTTCTTTCCAGTGATAATCGAGCCGTTCGAGCAGGATACTTTTTTCCACCCGGCGCCAGATGCCCGGTTCGCTAGCAGCAATCTTTTGCTCCATGATCCCGTTTACTTCGGCCAGAATGCGTTCTTCGATTATTTCTGGTTCGACCTGGTCTTCTTCCAGCCATTGATCGAATGGTGGTTCGATGCCGAGCACTTTAAGCGTGCTCTCCTTCAGCCCTTCCATATCCCATTGTTCGGGATAGGAACCCGGAGGACAAGCGGCTGTGACCAGATTGTTGACTGTGTCATGCCGCATATCGATCACCACATCATCGACTGCTTCGCTATCCATGATTTCCGCGCGCTGTTCATAGATGACCTTGCGCTGATCATTCATCACATCATCATATTCGACGACTTGCTTACGAATGTCGTAATTGCGGGCTTCAACCTTTTTCTGCGCGGTTTCGATGGCCTTGCTCAGCCATTTGGAGCCAATCGCCTCGCCGTCTTCCAGGTTGGAATTCATCATCCGGCTGAACAGGGTATCCGGACCAAAAATGCGCAGCAAATCATCTTCCAGACACAGGTAGAACCGTGACAATCCAGGATCACCCTGTCGGCCTGAACGGCCGCGCAACTGATTATCGATCCGGCGGCTTTCATGCCGTTCAGTACCGAGCACGAACAAGCCCCCGGCCTCCAGAACCTTTGCGCGCTCAGCCTTAACTTCGGCCTTGATCGCGGCCAATGCTGCATCACGTTCCGGCCCTTCCGGCATCCCAGCAAGCTCGTCTTCCTCGCGGTATTCAACATTACCGCCCAGCTGAATATCGGTGCCCCGGCCCGCCATGTTTGTCGCGATGGTCACCGCGCCAAGCCGGCCTGCCTGCGCCACAATCCGTGCTTCACTTTCATGGAACCGGGCGTTGAGGACCGAGTGTTCAACTTTTTCATCATCGAGGAACTTCGACAGCAACTCGGATTTTTCGATCGAAACAGTACCCACCAGAACGGGTTGACCAATACCAGATTGTTCCGCAATCGCCTTGGCAATCGCCTTGAACTTGTCGTCGGTATTCTTGAAAAACTGGTCTTCTTCATCGATCCGCAGAACGTCTACGTTGGTCGGAATCGTGACCACGTTCATCTTGTAGATTTCCCAGAATTCGCCTGCCTCTGTCGCGGCGGTACCGGTCATGCCGGCCAGTTTGGGATACATGCGGAAATAATTCTGGAAAGTGATCGATGCCATGGTCTGGTTTTCAGGCTCGATCTTCATGCCTTCCTTGGCCTCAACCGCCTGATGCAGACCGTTAGACCAGCGGCGTCCATCCATCATCCGGCCCGTAAATTCATCGATGATGACAACCTTGTCATCCTTGATGATGTAATCCGTATCGCGCTTGAACATGATGTTCGCACGGAGCGCGGCAGTCAGGTGATGAACGACCTGGGTATTTTCGACATCGTACAGATTGTCGGTTTCCAGCAGGCCTGCATCGACCAGCATCTGCTCGACTTTTTCCGTGCCATCTTCGGTCCAGGAAATATTCTTGGTTTTCTCATCCGCTTCGTAAAAATCGGGTTCGACCTGTTTCACGATCGCATCGATTTGGACGTAGAGTTCAGTTTTATCTTCCGTCGGGCCAGAGATGATCAGCGGTGTCCGCGCTTCATCGATCAGGATCGAATCGACTTCATCGACGATTGCGAAGTTAAACGGGCGCTGGACCATCTGACCGCGTTCCTGCTTCATATTGTCGCGCAAATAATCGAAGCCGAATTCATTGTTCGTGCCGTAAGTAATGTCGGCGGCATAGGCATCGCGCCGTTCAAATTCGCCCAGATTTGGCACGATCACGCCAACTGTCAGACCCAACCAGGTGTATAGCTGGCCCATCCATTCGGCATCGCGGCGAGCGAGGTAATCATTGACCGTCACAACGTGGACGCCCTTACCCTCGATTGCATTGAGATAAGTCGCCAGCGTTGCCACCAGCGTTTTACCTTCACCGGTGCGCATTTCGGCGATTTCACCGCGGTGCAGCACTACGCCGCCGATCACCTGAACGTCAAAGTGGCGCATTCCCAGAACCCGGATGGATGCTTCACGCACCGTCGCAAAGGCTTCTGGTGTAATGTCGACCAGCGTCTTGCCCTCCGCCAATTGCGCGCGGAATTTCTCGGTCTGGGCCTGCAATTCTTCGTCAGTCAGAGCCTGAATCTGCTCCTCCAGAGCATTCACTTGATTGACGATTTTACCGATGGATTTCACATAGCGGTCGTTTGACGAGCCAAACATGGATTTGACGAGTGTATTGATCATGGAAAATGGGTCCTGTCGGGCCTGATATGTCGAGGTAAATCGGCCGCTAGCGCTTCATGCGCGCTCGCCCGGCCATAAAGCTGGAATTTCGAAAATGCGCGGCGCTATTCGTAAGCGCGGTCGGCCCCGAAATAGATCGTGGGAATAAAGATCACGACAGGCTTGCGCGCTCCGCAAGACTTTACCGGATCACCCTTCGCAGGGCCAGGAATGGGCTGGGCAATGCATTCACACTGCGTAGCTTTGCTTGGCTGACATGGCGCGCTGGTGGCGCTAACCTGCTGGCTCAACGCATCCATCACCGCCGCATTGGCAGGCGCACCTGCAGCCGCAAGGCCGGTTATGAGCGCAAGGCAAGTGAGAAGACGGCGTAACATCACGGGGCTAGATAGGGCCACAAGGTTAATTAGTCCATCCATTGCCGATTATTGTTGGACATCCTCGTGGACGACCCTGTGAAGGATTCTAATCTTTTTTCGGACGGGTTCTCCAGACTCATCGGTACCAGGATAAAAACTCGGAAGCTGCCCACAGAAATCGTAAAACTCCGCTTGAGGTGATCAGGCAATTCGATGGTTTCCCATTTTGGTCCACGATCAACCGGAACCCTACGGCCCCTTCCAACTCCTCTCGCAATGCGGCCGACGGATAATCCATCGGGGTGACCCACTCTCCCGGGTTGCCTTCTGGCTTTGGATCAGTTCCGGGGTCATCAAATACGTCGGCCTGCTCCAAAGGATATTCAGGCGGATCAATTGCCAGAGCGGGTGCTGCCATGACAAAACAGATGGCAGGAAAAAGGGATTGAATTTCGCATGGCGATGGAATGCTTCGTTTTGTGAAGTCCGTAAAGGCGCTTTCAGCCATTGTCGCAGGGCCCACACAAAGATATGCGCTACCCCATGGACCTAACCCGCTCACCCCTCGCCCTGCCCTTCCCTGATATGCCGGAAATCGGCGGCGTCACGCTGCGCATTGCGCGGGCGCGGTACAAGGATTGGGACCGGGCCGATCTGACCTATGTCGAACTGGCGGAGGGAACGAGCGTAGCGGGCGTGTTTACCCGCAGCGCCTGCCCTTCGACCGAGGTTGAAATGGGCCGCGAGCAGGTCACGATCGGCAACGCGCGCGCTTTGGTAGTCAATGCTGGGAATGCCAATGCCTTTACCGGCCACCGCGGACGCGAGGCAGTCAAGCAGATTATGGCGCAGGTTTCCACCCACCTTGGCTGCGAACCTGCCGAAGTGTTCGTCTCCTCCACCGGCGTAATCGGCGTGCCTTTACCCAAGGACAAGGCGCGTGCGGGGATCGCCGCCGTGCTTGAAACCCAGCCATGCAGTTGGGAAGATGCCGCGAACACCATCGCCACCACTGATACCTTCGCAAAAGGTGCGGCTGCATCCGCCATGGTCGGCGGCAAACGCGTGAAACTGGCCGCAATCATCAAGGGCAGCGGTATGATCGCGCCCGATATGGCGACAATGCTTGGTTATATCTTTACCGATGCAGCAATTGCGCCGGAATTCCTGCAACATCTGCTGAGCTCCAGCAATTCAGAAACATTCTCCTGCATCACCGTCGATAGCGACACGTCCACGAGCGACACGGTGCTGGCCTTCGCAACCGGCAAGGCAGGCAATGCGCCGCTGACGTCCTTTGACGATGCCGGAGCTGATGCCTTTGCCGCTGCGTTGCAGGATATCTGCCGCCAGCTGGCTCGTCTGGTGGTTCGTGACGGTGAAGGCGCACAGAAATTCATCGAAGTACGCATCACCGGCGCGATGTCGGACGAAAGCGCCCGCAAGATCGGACTTTCAATCGCTAACTCGCCGCTCGTGAAGACTGCAATCGCGGGCGAAGATGCCAATTGGGGACGCGTAGTGATGGCTGTGGGTAAGGCAGGCGAACCAGCAGACCGCGACAAATTGTCGATCGGTTTCGGCGGCTTCTGGGCGGCCCGCGACGGTCAGCCGCTGGCCGATTATGACGAAGCACCTCTGGCCGCACATCTAAAGGGCAGCGAAATCTCGGTAGAGGTCGATCTTGGTATCGGCGGCGGCAGCGCGACTGTATGGACCTGCGATTTGACGCATGGCTATATCGATATCAATGCGGATTACCGTTCGTGAGCGTACTTGACCGCGAAATCCTGGCCTTGATGCGGAGCGTGACAGAAACTACGATTCTGCCGTATTATCAGACTCTTACCGAAGCACAGATCACCAACAAGGCGTCCAATGATGTGGTCACGGTGGCCGATCATTCCGCTGAGAAAATGCTGGCAGAAGGGTTGGCTAAGTTGAACCCGGGCATCGCAATTGTCGGCGAAGAAGCTGCTCACGATGATCCAGCGGTGCTGGAAAGGCTATCTGGTCCTTGCTGGATCATTGATCCGCTGGACGGCACCAATAATTTCGCGGCAGGCAAACCGCCCTTCGGTATCTTGCTGGCGTTAGCGGATCAGGGAGAGGCCCAATCAGGTTGGATTTTTGATTGCCTGTCCGGGCGTTTCTGCGCTGCGCACAAGGGGCAAGGGGCGTTCATCGGCGGCGACCGCATCTCGGCCAAGGCCACCGGACAATCTCTCCCCGTCGCTGCAATCTCCACCGTATTTATGGATCCGGCGCAGCGCGAAGCGGTCAAGCACCACATCGCGCCGCATTACACGATGGTCGATATTCCCCGCTGCGCCGCCGAGCAATATCCGCGGCTGGGGCTGGGCATCAACGATGTGTCGATTTTCGAACGCACGCTGGCGTGGGACCATGCGGCAGGCGTCTTGTGGCTCAATGAAGCAGGCGGCAAAGCGGCGCGAATGGACGGTACGCCCTACCGTGTAGACGAACATGGCCGCACCGGTTTGATCGGTGCGGCCACGCCGGAATTGTTCGAATCGCTGGCGGGCCAGCTAGACCGGATGTCTTAAAGCTCGGCTTCCAACCAAGCTTTAAGCTGACCCTTGGGCGCAGCGCCAAGTTTCTGGGCCACAGCCTTGCCATCCTTGAACAGGACCATCAGCGGGATCGACTGGACGCCGATCTCGCCGGGCACACCGGTGTTTTCCATAATATCCATCTTGGCGATGGTCACTTGCTCGCCCAATTCCTCGCTGATTTCTTCCAGCGCGGGGGCGATCATCTTGCACGGGCCGCACCATTCGGCCCAGAAATCCACCAGGACGGGCTTGCCGGATTCGAGTACATCAGTCTTGAAACTTGCGTCGGTGACATTGATTGTCGCCATGGGTAATCTCCTTATTTGTTGGGTCCAACTTAGGCGTTACCGTGCTTCACTCAAGCAGCGAGACGGAAAAGCTTTCCTGCGCGGTGGACAATCGAGGTTTGTTCCGCGCCAGAATTTCCGCCGGAATCGGCACCAGCAGCGGGGTTTGTGTATACAGAACTGCCGCGCCAATCGGCCGGCCGGGATAGATTTCCGCAAGCGCAGCAGCATAAGCCCCCATCTGGCGGAGCGTCGATGGCGGCATATCAGACAGCCCGGTTGGCGGGCGGCGAGCGGTTTTGAAATCGACCACTGTCACTGCCTCGGCTGTGATCAAAAGTCGGTCGGCAGTGCCCGCGATGACTTGTCCGTCCACTACTGCCGCAAGCGGAACCTCTGCCAGTGCAGCAGGCGAGAAAATCGCCGCAAATTCCTGAGTTCCCAGCACTGCGAGCGCGGAACGGAGCATTTCTTCCCGGGCATCGAGCGGCAGTTCGCCTGCCTGCCGCGCCAGCCATGCCCGCGCCGAGCTCTCGCGCAGGTCCGCCGCCACATCGGGCAACCGTTCCAGCAGGCTGTGAATCAACACACCGCGGCGCGCGGCCTCGCGGGCGATTTCGGGCGGCAATGGCGGGTCAGCGCCCTGCTCACCGCCCGCAGACGATGGTGCGAGTGGGCGCGGCGGCCGGGGTTCGGGGCCAATCGAAGTCACAGCCCATTTCGGCAGTTCAAGCCGTCCTGACGATAGCTCCGTTCCCACCTCGGTAATCGGATCGGGCCGCTGGCCCCAGGTCTTGCGCTCGCCCCACACCGGATCGGCCTCAGCCTCGGTTTCACACAAGGGGGCAAGCCGGGCATACCAACTGTCCGGAGCAGGCCTTTCCTCGCTCTTGCCCAGCGCTCCGCCGACAAACAACGCTTCCTCGGCGCGGGTAATCGCAACATAAAGCAGCCGCCAGTGTTCCTGCCGCTCCTCCGCCGCAGCAACCGCCTCAGCCTCGGCAATCGGACCGACCTTCTCGTCACCGCTCAACGCAGGCAGAGGAACGCTTCTCCCACCCTCCTCGAGCGACAGCCCGCGAACGGGCGACTTATCGGGATTGCCCGTCGCATCTGCCAGGATCACAATCGGCGCTTGCAGCCCCTTCGATCCATGCACCGTCATCACCCGCACCAAACCGTCGCTGGCCCCTGCCTCGCGCTTCAACTCACCCTCGCCCGCATCAAACCATTGGATGAAACCTTGCAAGCTCGCCGTGTGCGCCGCGGCATAATTGGCAGCGGCATTGAGCAATTCGTCAATCGGATCATTGGCATCGCGCCCAAGCCGGGCAATCAATTTGCGCCATCCCTGCCACGGACCGGTCAGCATCCAATGCAGCAGCGCTTGCGGCAATTCGTAATCGGTTAGGCGCAGCAAATCGCGCAGTCGCTCGCAGGTCTCGGTTACCAACGGATCATCGCTGCGCCGCAAATGGTCCCACAGCCGAGTGCCCTTGGGCCGATACCCATGATCAAGAAAATCCTGCTGGCCCCACCCGCCCAGCGGCGAAACCAGCCAATTGGCCAGACTGAGATCATCCATTGGTTGAACCGCAAAGCGCAGTCCCGCCATCAAATCCTTGACCGCGAGCGGCGCGCCCAGCCTCAGCCGGTCAACCCCTGCAACCGGGACACCGGCGGCATGCAAACGCGCCACAACCAGCCCGGCCAGTTCACGCCGCCGACGGACCAGCACCATGATATCCCCCGGCCCGGCATTGCGCGATTTGCCCTTGACCAGCGGATAGCCATCTTTCAACCAGCGCTGGATTTGCGCGGCGATCTTGTCGGCCATACGGCGCTCGGGTTCCGACACCCAATTTTCGGGCGAATCCTCCGCTTCTTCATCGTCCGGCTGATTATCGACCGGCTTCCACAGCACCACTTCACCGGGTCGTTTGTCGCCTTCATGTCGCTCGGGGCTCTTCGCCAGTCCAAACTGTTCATGGCCGATCGCGGCAATCGCCCGGTCAACGAAATCAAGCACAGGCTGCGCTGTTCGATAGGACCTCCCTAGCCCGATACTCAGCAGATCGCGGACCTCAATCCGTTCGCGCAACTGGTCAGCATTCGCCCGCGCGTCGGACATGATCCCAGCAAAATGCTCTCGGTTACGCTCAAAGTTTTCAGGACTGGTGCCCTGAAAGCGGAAGATCGCCTGTTTGTAATCACCGACCACAAAAATGGTCCGCAATTTGCCGTCACGCTGGCCCATTCCGGCAAAAAAGTCACCCGTCAGCTCGCGGATGATCGACCATTGCGCTTCATTGGTATCCTGCGCCTCGTCGATCAGAATATGGTCGAAACGGCGGTCCAACTTATAGCGGATCCAGTCCGACAAATCCGACCGTGATAGCAAGGCAGCCGCTTGCCGGATCTGGTCATCGAAATCGATGAAGCCTTCGCGGGTCTTCGCCTTTTCCCACCTTAGCGCAAAGCGGCGACCAACCAGTAATGCGGGCGCAAGAAAATCGACCAATTGCAGGAGCATTTGCAGTTCACGGACCTGATCAATGCATTGCTGCACACGGGCGGCAACTTCGCCGTATTCCGGGTCTTTCTTCACCAGCGAACTTAGCGACCGCGGATCACCCTTTAGCGTAAATAACGCTGCGGCCAATTCCGCCGCAGTATCCGCCCGCGCCGCCGGATCATTCGCCAGCCAAGCCTCAACCGCCGCAGCCGTCTTCTTGCCGGTTGGCGTGCCCCAATCCTGATTGGCCGCAAGGCAGCGCCGCAGCGAGCGGACATCGAACACATCATCACCGCACAGCGCCGCAATGCTTTGCGGCCCGGCATCCTCCGCCAAGCCCAGCAAACGCCGGACATTTCCTTCGAGCGGCTCCTGCCAGCTACCCGGTCCGAACCACGCATCGCGCGCACCGGCGCAGCGCATCAGCCATGCACGAACTCCGTCCGGGCCCATCCGCACGCTGAGCATGGCCAGCGCGTCGAGCAAGTCTTCGGCGCCAGTTTCCTCCCATTCGACCAGCATTCCGGCCAGCACTTCATGCGTCAGCAAATCGCGGTCGCGGTCCTCCATCGGGCGCGTTCCGGGCGCAAGTCCCGCTTCTTCCGGAAATGCGGCCAGCAGCCATTGCGAAAAGGCGTGGATCGTATCGATCCTGAGACCCCCGCCCGGGCTGTCCAATACGCTGGCAAACAGCGTCCGCGCGCCAGACAATGTTGTATCGTCAAACGGTGCACCAATGGCCTTAAGGTCCGCCGCCAAGGCCGCGCTATCCATCCGCACCCAGCTGGCCAGCACTTCATTTACGCGGGTCGACATTTCTGCCGCGCCAGCTTTGGTGAAGGTCAGGCACAAAATCTGTGAAGGGTCGACATCGGGCCGCAGCAACAGCCGCAGCACACGCGCAGAAAGAACCTGCGTCTTGCCCGTCCCGGCAGACGCCGACAGCCACACGCTGTCCGCCGGATCAACCGCTAGCGCCTGATCGCCGCTGAGGGGATAGACAAGCTTCTTGCCGCTCATGTCTCGCGCCCCATCCACTCATCGAGCCGCATCAGCTGGTCGAACGTATTGTAGGTGACCGCATCGGGATTAAGCCGCGCGGTGAACGGCGCATCGCCCAATATCCATGTGTCGAGCGCCTCATGCAGATAATCTTCCGCCTTGGGCAGGAAATCCCCCGCTTCCAGATCACTGCGATTGCTGCCGTTCCTGACTGGGCTGGAAATATATCCAAAGCCGGTGTCGCTCTTGTCACTCTTGGCCAGCGACCAATATTCGAATTGCTGCGCCTCGCCTTGCAGTCCAGGAAAGCCGCCCCGCTCCGCCATCAGGCCGATTGTGCCCAATTGCAGCGCATAGCCCGCCTTGACCTGCTTGCCTGTGGGTGGACCGCCGGTCTTGTAATCGACAATCGCGATCCCGCCGCCTTCCAGCGTGTCAATCCGGTCCGCTTTGCCAAAGATGGTGACTCCCTTCACCTCCATCTCGCCCCACTGCTCGATCAATGCGGGCTTGCGGCCTGCGAATGCGGTAACAGTCACCTCGACCCATTCGAGCGCCTTCACCAGGCGCGGGCGCCACAGCGCGCGCATCAGCGGGTGGGCGTTCATTTGCTGCAATACTTCAGTCGCCACGTCCTGCATCGGGCGGCCGCTCTCGTGCCACTTCTGCAAGATTTCATGCGCCGCAATGCCGCGCCATGCGGGCGATGGTTCCGCATCCAACGGATCCAGTTCAGACAGGCCCATGATGCTGCTTGCATAGAATTGATATGGGTCGGATCGTAGCCGATCGAGCGCGGTCACGCTGATGCGCACTTGGCGCTGCGCCATATTGGGGCATGGAACTGGCCGCTCATACGCTTTCGGGGGCTGATCATAATCCAGCGCCTGAGCAAGCTCTTTTGCATAGGTCAGTTGATGCTTGGCCAGCAGGTCATTGCCGAGCAACGCCTGTACCCTGAGCAGAAAACGCGACGGGATTACCGGACCACCGCTGTCGCGGCGTGCGCGGCTGAGCACGACTTCTGGCGCACCCAAGGCTCCGGCCAGATCATGCGCGGACAAGCCAATGCGGAAATCTGTTCCTGGGACACCAAGTGCGCGCAAAACCTGCGGCGCCAACATCGGATCGGCAGCAGGGTTGGCGGGCCAGCTGCCCTCGTTCAATCCCGCGCAAATCACCATATCGGCGCGGCTCATCCGTGATTCCAGCAAACCGTAAATCGACACGCGCGGGTGCCCACCATAGGGCGGCCTGACCGCAATTTTCTCCATCACATCGCGCAATACGATGTGCAACTCGCGAAGTTCGATACTGGTGCCGACCTCGCGCGCATGAAGCCGCAAGTCCTCGACCATGGCAGCCAGGGCACGGCCATCTTCGCGGGACCAAATCACGTCAGCGCAAAGACTTTCCGCCGCCTCCGACAACTGATCCAACAAATGCGCCAAGGATTGATCGCCGTGACTTGTCAGTAGCGGCGCGAGAACCGCGTCCACGCCCTGCCACCACTCCAGAACCTGCGCCTTGTCAGCAATCGGACCCAAAGGATGGAGGCCTGGTGCCGGACGCGGTCCGCGCAATGCCAGTTCCATCGCGCGGGCATTTTCCAGCCAATCGCGCCGCCCCTCGCCAATATTTACCAAAGGATGCTGCAACAACGCCATCAGTTGCACCGGTGCGACATTTTCCGACGCGACTTCGGCGAGTAACAGAAACAGCCGCCCGGCAGGGGTATCGCTCAACGGACGTCCAGCGGAATCGTCCGCAGTGATATTCCAGCGCCGCAAATGCTGGACAATCCGCCGGGCCAGACCGCGATCGGGAGTGATCACATTGACCCGCTTGGTCAGATGCTCGATCGCTTCGCGCACCAGCAGGGCAATCGCCTGCGCTTCCTCTTCCGGATTGGCGCTTTCCATTAATTTCACGCCTGCCAAGCGGCGCATATCCGGTTCCAGCCCCACCCAGCTTTTGCTCGCCTCGGGCGGCAGGAACAGCGAGGAAATCGCATGCGTCCGGTCAGGCGATGCCGCCGTCATGCCCTTGCGGTGCCATTGGCGGACTTCGCCGCGCGCGACGCCCATACGATTGAGCAGCAGCTTCAAATGATATTGCGGATGGGTAACCGCATCGCCCCGCGTAAAGGGCGGATCGCCCGGTTCCTCAGGCGCGCCCGCAGTGCCCAATTCCGACCAGACTGCATCCTCCATCGCCAGATCAAGATCAGGCAGGATGACCGCGCTATGCGGCAATTCCGAAACCACTCGCAGCAACCGGGCGAGCGCGGGCGCGGCGCTGGTGACCCCGGCGGCGACAATCGGGGTTGCTGGCGGCTGCGCTTTCCACCGCTCCGCCGCAAAGTCGAACAATCGGTTGCGCCGCGACGCTGCGTCCACTTCACCCGCTGCGTTCAATTCGGTTAGCCAACTCGCCTGCACTCTGGCGAAGGTCCGCAAACTTCCCTGCCAATGGCCGGACAGATCGCCGAGCAAGTCGAGCACGCGGTCCTGCAGTAATGCCTCCGGGCCGATGTCTTCCACCAACAGCCGGTCCATTGCGGCGGCCATTTCCTGCGCCATCCGGAGCAAGCCGCTGCCGCGCGGCGCGTCTTTACCCAATTCCTCGCGCAGCAGTTCGGCCAGCCTCAGCCAGCGCCGGGTCGGATCCACACTGCGCGGAATATCGGCCGCGCCCAGCGGGTCGAGCAGACTGCCCAGCGTCTCATCCAGATCAAGATCGCCGACAACGGCCATCCGCGGCATCAGCATCCCGCTCAGCCCGGCGGCGCCAAAATGGCGGATGAATGCCTCGCTGACGGTGCGCATCGCGCGGGTACTTGGTAGTAGCAGGGTCAGGCGGGCCAAGCCTACGTCATCTCCGCCGTATCGCGGCACCAAGCCCGCCACCAAAGCATCCGCAAATCCGCGATGCGCAGCGATTGAATAAACGGCGGGGCCATCAGCCACGCTGCAAGGCTTCTTCGGTTGGCGCAATGGATTGCGGCATGCCCACTTCGAACCATTGGCCGGTAAAGGCGGCGCCGAACAGCCGCCCATCCTTAATCGCGCGTTCCCACAGAATGTTGGTGGAAAATCCGCCCTCTGGCGCGTCACGCAGCAGTCGGTGCGAGACCAATTGGATGCCGGTATAAATAAAAGGCGCGATCCGGCCAGAACGGCGGCGGGTCAGGCGGCCGATAGGGTTCATGTGAAAATCGCCTTTACCGCGAAAATTGAGCGCACGGGCATGCGGGACCATCAGCAGCAGTGCGTCCATCTCGTCCGGATTCCACCGGTCGGATAAATCGTGAAACCCGTCACGCGGCCCATCCAGCCAGATATTGTCGGCATTCAGGCAGAAAAACGGGTCCGGCAACATGGGCTGCGCACGGACCATTCCGCCGCCGGTTTCCAGCAGCATATCGCGCTCGTCCGAGATCAGGATCTCGGGATTTTTGCGCTCGCCAAGATGTGCCTCTAGCGCGTCGGCCAGATAATGGACATTGACCACGGCCTTAGTCACGCCAGCTTCGACCAAGCGGTCCAGCGCATGATCGATTAATGGTTTGCCCGCCACACGCACCATCGGCTTGGGCTGCGACGCGGTTAGTGGCAGCATCCGTTTGCCCATGCCTGCGGCCATTACCATTGCCGTGTCCGATGCCAGCTTGGTCATGCAATATTGCCGCCGAGATTGTCGCGAATCTGGCGCGGGATATTGGCGTCGAACCATGCCGCCACCGGAGCAAGCGCGGGATGCTGCAAATCCCGCTCCAGCGCTTCCCATACGCGCGGGATATAGGACAGATAGCGCGGCTTGCCATCGCGTTTCCAAAGGCGCGCAAAAATACCAACAATCTTGGCGTTGCGCTGCGCGCCAAGCCGCGCGTAATCCGCCAGAAAATCATCTCCGGCATCCACTTTCGCCAGATAATGGTTCAGCATTCGCCGCTCCAGGTCCGGCGAAACATCGCGCCGCGCGTCCTGCAGCAATGATACCAGATCATAGGCGGGATGGCCCACCAGCGCGTCCTGAAAGTCGATCAGGCCCTGTTCGCCCTGCCCCGTTTCATCCGGGCCAAGCAGCATGATGTTTTCGGCATGATAATCGCGCAGAACAGTCACGCCCGGCTGCGCGCGCGCAATGATGGGGGCGAGCGCTGCATTCCATGCCCGCACATAGCCGTCAGCATCGGCATCAACCTTCATTGCGGGACAATACCACTGGGTCAGCAGTGCTGCTTCCCGCGCATAGACCGCCATATCATAGGGATCAAACGGGCCTGCAGGCAGGGCGTGAAGCCGCGCCAAAGCATCAACCGCCGCGACATAGGCTCCGGTCTCGCCCTGCGGATTGGTATCTAGCCAGTCGCGCATTCTATCATCACCGAAATCCTCGATCAGTACCCAACCTTGCGCGGCATCCTCCGCAAATATCTTCGGTGCCCGCATGGCATTATCGGTTAGCCAATGGGCGACATGAAGGAACGGCTTGGAGTCTTCTTCTGGCGGCGGCGCGAACATCAGCATCGCCTTCCGGTCCTGATCAGCGATCCGGAAGTACCGGCGGAATGACGCATCGCCCGGGATCGGGTCGATTGCCGCTGTTCCCCAACCGGCTTTGTTCAAAAAGGAATCGATACCGTCAGGGATAATTTCACTCATGGCATCCGCCCTAGCCAATTGGCACCGCCATGGGCAATTCCAATCCGGCCTTCATCCGCAACTTCCAAAATTATCGAGAGGCAGGCGGGCTCATGATCGAAACCGCCGGCATTTTCGGGCCATTCAGCCAACAATGCGGCGTCATTTCGGTAATCATCAAGGCCGATCTCCTCAATTTCCTCTGGCCGATTCAGGCGGTAAAAATCGGCATGAACCAGTGGCAAATGAACAGCCGGCGGATCATAGGTTTCCACGATTGTAAACGTGGGTGATGGAACCTCGCCCTCGAACCCCAGCGCTGCAATAATGGCCCGCGCCAATGTGGTTTTACCAGCCCCCAATCCGCCCGACAGCGCCACCACATCACCTGGCCGCAATTGCGCTGCAATCCGTCCGCCGAAAGCCTGCATCGCGGCAAGATCGGGCAGCTCAATTCTCACGGGATCAAAATAGTCGCGGTTGTTCCTGTACCTTTGCGAGAAACTATTTCCAACGTGCCATCATGAGCCTCGATCAATTGCTGGGCCAGCGGAATGCCAAGTCCCTGTCTGCGTTCCAGGCCGCTGCCATCAGCGCTGGTGCGCAAACCATCAAGTGCGCGCGAAAGCTCGTCCCGCGACATACCGGCCCCATTGTCCGACACCACAATCCGCGCGATCCCCTTGGGCTTGCCGACCTCGACCAAAATCTTTCCGCCCTTGGGCGTTGCGGTGATCGCATTGTCGAGCAAATGCCCCAATGCCCGCCCCAATTGTCGCGGGTCTGCATCCAGTTTGCCGCCAGCGCCGCCGCGCAAATCGAGGCTCAATCCGCCATCGACGATCGCCTGTTCGCGTTCCCGCACAACTTTGGTCACGAACGGCAACAACTCGATCCGTTCCTTCGCGATGGGCAACAGCCCTGCCTCGCTTTGTGACAGGTCGAGAACGTTTTCCACTTGTTCGGTCAAACGGCCCACTGATTCGATGATGGCGGCGACATATTCCATGCCCTGTTCAGTCAGTTCGCCAGCAACCCCTGCTTCCAGCAGCTCAGCGAAGCCGCCAATTGTGGTCAGCGGGGTACGGAATTCATACGACATGTTGGCAAGAAAACGGGTCTTTACAGCGTCCGCTTCTTCCAGTGCCTGCGCCCGCCCGCGCAAGGCATCTTCTGCCATTTGAGAATCTGTGATGTCGAGAGTTGTAAACAGACCATTGCCATCGGGCAGCGGAACACCGGCAAACTCCAGCGTCCGCCCGTCAGCCATTTGCACCCTGCCGCCGGTTTCTTTCCGGTCGAGTGTCGCGGAGCGGATTACTTCGCCAATCGCCTTGGCCTGTTTCGGGCGGGCCAAATTGGGCGCGATGGCATCTAGCAATTTCTCGGCGCCCGGATGAGCATCGAGCATTTCTGCCTCCAGCCCCCATACCCCTGCAAAGCTGCGGTTCCACAATTGCAAAGTGCCATCTGGCGCCACAACCGCGAGCGCTTCGAACATACTATCAAAGATTGCAGTTCGGGTGCGTAACAAGGTGTCGCGAGTGGCCGACAATGAAAGCTGTTCGGTCCGATCTTCTGCGATCAGCACCAGACCTCCATCCGGCATTGGTTGGGCAATGATCCGCAAATGGGTTCCGCCTGACAGCGGCCAAGCCTCTTCCTGAGTCTCCCCGCTGGTGAACCATTCAACGTGCTCTGCGCGCCATGCCGGGAAATCACGGACTTCTGGTGTACGGCCACTCTCGCGGGCATCGCTGAGCAGACGTTCGAAATTCGTCCCAGCGCTGACCGTGCCTGGCGAAATGCCGAACGTCCGGCGAAATGGCTGGTTGGCAAAACTTAATTCACGCACTGCATCGAATTGGGCGACGCCAACCGAAAGCTGATCGAGCATGGAACGCTGAGCATCGCTGAATGCCCGAAAACTGCGTGCCTGTTCCTCCATTTCCTCGATATCAACAGCATAACCCGCTACGCCCTCGTCGCCCAATGGCAGGTCGCTGACCCGCAAACTGCGGCGTTGGCCATCAATCGTGGTCGCGACTATCCGCTCAATTGGTAATTTCTGATTGGCAGCTTGCGTAGCGATTTGCGCCGCGGTCAATCCGTCAACCGGTTCGACCAACTCCAATTGTCCTTCGACGACCACATCGGGGCCTGATGCACCGATAGCCTCCACATAGGCACGGTTGACCAAACGTAATTTGCTGTCCGGGCCGCGAAACCACATCGGCATTGGCGCAGCTTCGATCAGGCCAACCAATGCGGCGAAATCACCCTTTGCGCGGGCTGCATCCGCGCGCAATTGGGTCAGTTCGTCCTCGCTCTCGCTAAAATCGAAAATCCAGATAAGTGCAGCCCCGCCGGGCGAGATTTGCGGGTCAGCCAGATTGCCGCGCAAAGCCAGACTGCGCTGTGATCCCGGCGGGGTTAGCGCCAACCGAAACGGTGCCGCAGTGCGCTGCGTATGGCGCACTTTTTCCGTCAGCTCGGTCAATTGCTGCTGGGAAAGACCGCTTGCCGCACCGCCGTTTATATCACCGCACAATTCACTCAGATATTGCGGCAGCTTTTCGATACCGAGCCATCCGGCCAACCTTTCCGGACCCTCGATCCGGCCGTCAGCACGAACCAATAGCGGGATCGCTGGCGCTTCGTCGATCATCCGGGCCATCCGCCGGGCAGCCTTGCGACTTTGCTCCGCCTGGATCGATTTTGCCCCGGCGGAAATCATCAACCACGCTGCGCCCACCGTCCAGGCGGCAAACAAAAGCCCGATCAGGGTCAGTGCGGTAGCGGATAATTCCATGAGGTTTCAGCTATGCTGCGCAGGGGCAGGATGCAATGGCCGGAAGCGCGAAGTGACCAACAAAAAGGCCAAAAGAAAGGCGGCCCCGTCGAATGACAAGGCCGCCTGCTTTCTTTGGTTGCAATCTTAGTAGCGGTAATGATCCGGTTTGAACGGGCCAGTTTGCGGCACGCCGATGTAATCCGCCTGCTTTTTGCTCATCTGCGTCAGTTTCACGCCGAGCTTTTCAAGGTGCAGCGCCGCGACCTTTTCATCCAGATGCTTGGGCAGCACGTATACGTCGTTCTTGTACTGATCGTTACGCAGGAACAACTCGATCTGAGCGAGCACTTGGTTGGTGAAACTGGCGCTCATTACAAAGCTGGGATGACCGGTGGCGCAGCCCAAGTTGACCAAGCGGCCCTTCGCCAAAATCAGGATTTGCTTGCCATCAGGGAAGGTTACCATATCGGTGCCTTCCTTGATTTCCGCCCAATCGTAATTGTCGAGCGCGCCAATCTGGATTTCGCTGTCGAAATGGCCGATGTTGCAGACGATGGCCATGTGCTTCATCGCCTTCATATGTTCGGCGGTGATGACATCTTCATTGCCGGTCGCGGTTACGAAAATATCGCAGCGCGTGACAGCTTCTTCCATCGTGACGACTTCATAGCCTTCCATCGCGGCCTGCAATGCGCAGATCGGATCGACTTCGGTTACCATCACGCGGGCGCCGCCCTGACGCAGGGAAGCTGCAGAACCCTTGCCGACATCGCCGAAACCGGCAACGCAGGCGACCTTGCCCGACAACATAACATCGGTCGCGCGGCGGATCGCATCAACCAGGCTCTCACGGCAGCCGTACAGATTGTCGAACTTCGACTTTGTCACACTGTCATTCACGTTGATCGCAGGGAATGGCAATTTGCCCTGCTTGGCGATCTGGTAAAGGCGGTGAACTCCGGTGGTGGTTTCTTCCGAAACGCCGCGAATATTCTTGACCGACTTGGACAGGTAACCGGGGTTCTTGGCGATATAGGCCTTGAGCGCCCGCTGCATTTCGATTTCTTCGGCATTGGCCGGCTCAGGCATGGTTTCGCCAGCTTCGAGACGTGCGCCCCAAAGAGCGAACATGGTTGCATCGCCGCCATCATCCAGAATGATATTGCTGGTCTGATCCGGATCGGCATGGGTCCACCAATCGAAGATCTTGCCAACATAATCCCAGTAATCTGCGAGGGTTTCACCCTTGATTGCAAACACCGGTACGCCCGTTGCCGCGATCGCAGCAGCGGCGTGATCTTGCGTGGAGAAGATGTTGCAGGTTGCCCAGCGGACATCTGCGCCAAGTGCGGTCAATGTTTCGATCAAGACTGCAGTCTGGATCGTCATATGCAGCGAACCAGTGATCCGTGCGCCCTGTAGAGGCTTGCTGTCCCCAAATTCCTCACGGAGTGCCATCAGGCCCGGCATTTCGGTTTCGGCAATTGCGATTTCCGCCCGACCGAATTCGGCGAGCAAGATGTCTTTGATGATGTAATCGGCTTGGTCAGCGGCCACGATATTCTCCTGGAAATGATCTGTTATCGCCGCAGCAACACGCGCGGCAATTCGTTGGCGCATGTAGCGAGCGAGGTGCGCCAAAGCAAATATAAAGCGATCTTTATATGGTATTGTCATTGCGGCGGCACCGGGACACTCTATATCAGGCACAGAGCATATCCCAGACGAAAGGAAATTACCTCATGGCAATCTCAGTTGGCGACAAACTTCCCGATATCAAACTGGTCAAAGCGACCCCTGAAGGCCCCGAAGCCGTCCAGTCGAGCGAATATTTCGCTGGCAAGAAAGTGGCGTTGTTCTCGGTCCCCGGTGCCTACACTCCGACTTGCTCGGCCAAGCATTTGCCCGGTTTTGTCGAAAAGGCTGCAGAATTGAAAGCCAAGGGCGTGGATGAAATCGCCTGCACCGCTGTGAACGATGCATTCGTTCTGGGCGCGTGGAACAAGGATAACGGTTCTGACCAAATCGCAATGCTGGCTGACGGCAATGGCGATTTCGCCGGCGCGATTGGTCTGGATGCCGATTTCAATGGCTTTGGCATGGGCACGCGCAGCCAGCGTTACTCGATGGTCGTCAATGACGGCGTCGTGGAACAGCTGAATGTTGAAGCGCCAGGCGATTTCTCGGTTAGCTCGGCAGAACATATGCTCGGCCAGCTCTAGACCCTGACCAAAAACAAAAAAGGGGCGGCGCAACCGATGTTGCGCCGCCCCTTTTTGTGTCCTCAGATCAGTAGCCCATCAGGCTGAGCACCTCCTTGCGGCTGCTCTGATCGTCCAGGAAACAGCCCATCAATCGGCTCGTGACCATCCCTACGCCGGGCGTGCGCACTCCGCGTGCGGTCATGCAGGCATGGCTGGCATCGATCACCACCGCAACGCCGTGCGGCTGCAGATTATCCCAGATGCACTGTGCAACTTCAGCGGTTAGGCGTTCCTGAATTTGCAGCCTCCGCGAATAGCCGTGCAACACCCGAGCCAGCTTCGAAATACCCACGACATGATTGCGCGGCAGATAGGCGATGGCCGCCTTGCCGATGATTGGCGCCATGTGGTGTTCGCAATGCGACTGAAACGGAATATCCTTGAGCAGGACAACCTCGTCATACCCGCCGACTTCCTCGAACACCCGGCTGAGATGGATCGCCGGATCTTCGCCGTAGCCCTGACAATATTCCTTCCATGCGCGCGCTACGCGTTTCGGCGTATCGCGCAGACCTTCACGTTCCGGATCATCGCCGGTCCATTCGATCAGGGTGCGGATCGCAGCCTGAACTTCCGGGGGCACCGGCAATTTGCCGCGTTCGATATCTTCGTCAGGGTCAACCAGACTGCTCACTATGTTATTTCCTCTTCATTAGCTTGCTACGGACTTTGCCGAGCAGCCTGTTAGTTCGAAACAATCCGCCGTGCGCGTAAGGTTCGAACATATCATCAGTTCCTTCGGGGTCCAGTAGGCCGGATTCGGCTACTGCTTCTTGCACCCCGTTCAATTCAGGCAATTCAAACCGCCGCAAAGTTCGGTTCCGACTTGTTCCGATTTCCCGGATCACCGCGGCCATACTGCCGTGTCGCGCTAGCAAACCCGGGATCTCGTCAATCTCCAAACCGCAATGTTCGGCGAGCAATGAATGCCTCAGCCTTGCGATTTCCATACCGCAATGCGCATTTCCCGGCCTTTCGCAATCAACAAATACATCGCATTCACTATCGAGGCCCATCGACCGATTATTCATATTGGCCGATCCGATCCGCAGAATACGGTCGTCTATTATCATGATCTTGGCGTGGGCATATAAGGGCGTTTTGCCGGTGAAAGGTACGTAAAGCCCCAACTTATTGCCTTCATCAAGCTTCCCTAACGTCCGTACCAGCTCCGCACGGGCGTGATCCATTGCCTGTTGTTCCAACCAGCCTTCGGCATGCGCAGCGTGGACAATCAGGATTTCAGGCGGGTTTTCTTCAGTTAAACGCTTGGCAATGGCCTGTGCAATTCGCCGCGATGTGAAATATTGGCTTTCGGCATAGATGTATTCCTTGGCCGATGCGATTTGCCGCTCAAACAATTCAGCGATCTCGTCGATTTCCGGCTGACCAGCATATGCTCCGCGAGTACGGGCAATACCGACTTCCACATTCCCGAACTGCGCTTGGATTTTGTCAGGCCATGCGCTGACGTCTTTCGCGCCTGCCTTAATCGGATCCAGCTTTGGACCATTTGCCCGGGCCCAGCGGTCACGCCCCAGATCACCCAGCGCCGCCTCAGCCTCGCCTTCGATCATCATGGTGGCATCATGCCATGGACCATAAACCGCCCCGCGCGGGCGCTTGCGCCGTTGATCATTCTCCTGATGTTCACGCGTATCCCAACGCATTATCGTCATATCAATACCGCCGCAAACCGCGACATGGTCATCAATCACGACAATTTTCTTGTGGTGGCTGGCACCCACTGGATGGTTGGTATCGAATTTGAAGTCAATCCGCCGATGCGGCCACCAGCGGATCAGATCAATCAGCATTGAGCCGCGGGAGAAGAATTTGAACGCCCCGAAACTCCATTTCAGAATGCGAATTTCCAAACCGTCCCGGTGCCGGTTAAGCCACAGGATAAAACTGCCAAGCCTTGAGGGGTAGGTTCGCCGAAACCCCTTCTGCCACCAGCGCCGCCCCTGTTCGAGATGGATTCGCGTGTCGAAATCCCAGCCAATCATCAGAATACGCTGCCTCGCGCTCAGCATTGCCTGCTGCATCGCCTCGAAATACTCTTCCGCATCAATCAGTACCGTCGCGCGTGTGGCCTTGGCATAGCGCCACACGCCCGGTTCCACCGATGAATCCCCAACAGCGTCAGCCCGATCAAGTTCAGGCTGCATCTTTCTCCCCCCAATTCGCAATCATTCCTTGGCATTATCCTTGGCTTCTGGCGTCAATTCGGCATCAGCATATTCTTCTTTTTTCCTACGCTCGAAGACTTCTCGCATGTGGCGCGCGTCCTCGTCCGTAAGGTGCTTGGCGAAGTCTGGGAAGTGATCGTCTTCTTCTTCCTCGATATGGTGGCGGTAATCGTGATCGAGCTGCTTGAATTTGGCCATCCACGCGCTGGAGGACATATCGGCCGCTGCCAGATCATTCATGGCTTCTTCCAGCTCATGATGCTCGGCCACAGAATGCCTAGTATCGTCGGTAGTAACAGGTTTGCGCAACATGGTAGAATATAGCGCCTGCTCTTCAGCAGACGCATGACTCTTCACTTCGCGAGTGAATTTTTCCAACAGCTTTTTGCGTTCATCAGTCTCACCCTGAGTGTCGGCCAATTTGTCGAGCAGCTCGCGATGCTTGTCGTGGTCTTGCTTAAGGCGGTCAAAAATATCGGACGCGTCGGTCAATGTTTGTCTCCTGATAAGTGGTTACAGGATCAACAGGTGAAGCGGCGCTGGGTTCCATTGCAATTTGTATGGCCGCAAACAAAAAGCCACCCCGTACGGGATGACTTTTGTATTTTTGGTGCGCCCGGAAGGATTCGAACCTCCGACCCCCTGATTCGTAGTCAGGTACTCTATCCAGCTGAGCTACGGGCGCTAATGGAGGGCGGCACATAAGGGGGGCGCTTGCGCTTGGCAATCCCCTATCCGCGCTAATTGCGATCTGTTTGCCGGTCTTGCCCGAATAGCTGGCGCGCCAATAGAATGTCGAGCGGCGGCTTATCGAGCAATTCTATCTCGGCTGGTGTGAACCAACCTACCGCTCCGCCCTCCAAGGCCGATGGCTGCACCGGCTCCTGACCGGTCCATCCCGCCAATGTGTAAAGCAATATGACAATTTGAGTTTTTCCGGCTTCCACGGTTTCTTCGGCAAAGTGGGCGGGCATAATCGACGCTGCATCCAGTGTGATGCCTAACTCCTCATCGATCTCGCGGACTAGAGCATTTGCCGGTTTTTCGCCGTTTATCGATACCGCTCTGGAGCCGTTGACCATGTAAAATCCGCTCGGCGCGGTGAATGCCAGCCGGAATGCGGGGTGCATGAATTGCCGGCCCTCGATTACGCCCTGCGCCGGATCGTCACCGTACATCAAGCCGTCGATTCGGCTGAGGAAGGTTTCGCGGTTGGTCGTTCCCGAAGCGGCGCCAGCTTTGGCAAACGCAGTCTGCACCCGGCTGGCAGGATCAGGGTGCGTTGATGCCCATTCCGGCACGGCGGCATTGCTGCCCTGAAGCGAGGCATCGAGCGAATTCTGCGCGGCCAGGCTTTGCAGCACCGTAGCCATCGCGCGCGGATCATATCCGGCACTATTCAGATATTGAATGCCCAACTCGTCAGCCTGTAATTCCTGACTGCGCGAGAATTTCAGGGTAAGCAATTGGGAGCCTTGCAGGAAACCCTTGGAAATAGTCTGGCCAATTCCGCTGTCACCTAGCAAAACCCCAGATAGGATAGCCCCGGCCGCCCCAAGGAGGGTATTCTTCTGTGCGGCTGACTGGCGGCGCTGGGAATGGCGGGCAGCAACGTGGCCAACTTCATGGCCCAGTACGCCGGCCAATTCCGCTTCATTATTCATTAGTCCGACCAGTTGACGGGTCGTGTAAATGTATCCGCCGGGAACCGCGAATGCGTTGTTCACCGAACTGTTGAGCAGCGATACAGTGAAACTGTCCCGCGCATTGCCAAGGCCAGACTGAACGGCAATATTCTTGCCGACTTGCTCGACATATGCAGCCTGCGGCCCGCTGTATGTTCCGCCAAATTGTTCAAGCAATTGCGGATGTGCCTCGGCGCCTTGCTGGGCCTCGGTGGCGGAAATCGGTGCCGATGCGTTGGGGATTGCGCCCCCGCCCATCGTGGTACAACTCGCTAATGAAAGCGGTATGACGGCGGCCGATAGCAATGCGGTGTTCTTGAATGTCGACATAATTAGACTTCCTCCCGGATTAAATACGGCGCAGAATTATTGTCACTATCGCTGCGTTTGGTCTATCTCGAAACTGCCGATGCAACGCTTTGTTCCGGTATTACCATACACCGCCTATCCGAGGCCGAGCCTTGCCCGAGCCTTAACCGGCGTCAGAGCGAGCCGATCTGCAAGTAGCGATCTTCCCGCTGACGGCGTAACTCTGCTGAAGATTTTCCTGCCAGTGCGTCCAATTCTTCCCCGATTGCCCAGCCCAGTGTTTGTGCAGCTTCCGACGGGGCGCGATGTGCGCCGCCTTTCGGTTCCTCCACAATCCGGTCGATAATCTTCAACGCAAGCAATTGCTGCGCAGTGACTTTCATAGCCTCAGCCGCATCAGGTGCTTTTTCCGCAGTACGCCACAGAATCGAAGCGCAACCCTCCGGCGAGATTACCGAATAGACAGCGTGTTCGAACATCAGCACCCGTTCGGCGCTGGCCAAGGCCACTGCGCCGCCGGAACCACCCTCGCCCACAATCGTCGCAATCATCGGGACTGGAAGCGCCAAACAAGCTTCGGTGGACCGGGCAATTGCCTCTGCCTGGCCGCGCTCCTCTGCTTCGACGCCAGGAAATGCGCCTGATGTATCGACCAAAGTCACCACCGGCAGACCAAATCGACCTGCCAGTTCCATCAGGCGGATCGCCTTGCGATACCCTTCCGGTTTGCCCATCCCGAAATTATGACGGATCCTCGATTCTGTATCATGGCCCTTCTCATGACCAATCAACATCACCCGGCGGCCGTTCAAACTGGCAAAGCCGCCCAGGATCGCTTCATCTTCGCCGTACAGACGATCGCCGCCCATCGGCACGAATTCGTCAAAAGCATCTCTAACAAAGTCACGGAAATGCGGGCGATTTGGGTGGCGCGCCACTTGCGTCTTCTGCCACGGGGTCAAAGACGCATAAGTGCTTTCCAGCAACTTCGCGCTCTTGCTTTCAAGTCGCTGCAATTCAGCTGATATGTCGACCCCATCGCCATCGGCTGCAAGGCGCAGTTCTGCGATACGGGCTTGTAGCTGGGCGACCGGCTTCTCGAATTCGAGGTATGGAATCATCGGACTTCGCTAGTCCTACTCTGACCGCTCGGCAAGAGGGCCAGTGCGAGACTTGTCCCGTAAACGAGCCAATGGGTGCCGTTCATTGACCAGCGCGACGAGCCGGGCGCTGTCGACATGGGTATAGATTTGCGTGGTCGAGATATCTGCATGGCCGAGCAATGTCTGGAGCACCCGCAAATCCGCGCCGCCCTCCAGCAGATGAGTGGCAAAGGCATGCCGCAGGACGTGGGGGCTGATTTTTTCCGGCGGCATGTCCGCTCTGACAGCCAATTCCTTCAGCATCTGGAACAGCCGGACCCGCGAAAGATGCTTGGCTCTGGATGGAAACAGATATTTATTACCGGCAGCGGCGGAGGCACTTCGCAATTCTAACCACATGGCCAATGCCGCTTTCGCGCGTTTGCTGACCGGGACCAATCGGGCCTGTCCCCCTTTACCGGTAACCGTCAAGAACGGTGCATCGCGGGGAACTGCAGCCAAAGGCAGGGAGACCAATTCAGTCGCCCGTAGACCCGATCCATAGAGCATTTCAAGCAAGACAAGCAGCCGGACTGCCGCTGGTTTTCCGCTGCTCGCCTCCATCTCAGCGCGTGCAAACAGTGCCGAGATCTGATCATGCGATAGGATTTTCGGCAATGACCTGCGCGTTGCAGGACGGGGCAGAGACGGTGACGGATCGTCCGTGCGCATTCCCTCATCGACTAGAAATCCGAAAAATTGCCGTAGTGCAGATGCTTTGCGTGCAAGGCTCGAAGGCGCCAGATCGGACCATGCAGCGCCCAAATTTGCCAGATCAGCACCTTCGGCGTGCGCCAGATTGCCGATCAGTTCCTCCGCACCCTCCAGATCACGGCGATAAGCCAGCAGCGTATTCGCCGCCGCACCGCGTTCTGCTGCGAGCATCGAGAGGAAACTGTCGATTTCAGCCGACAGGGCGGGCTTCTGATTCATACACCCCCTTTCGTTTCGCGCGATTAAGCGCGGGCAACGGCCTCTGCAGCGATCATTCGGGCCTCTGCGCTCATTCCGACGCGGTTAAGCGCCGAGACGATGTGGTAAAGATGCACTGCGGTCATCTTGTCCCAGCCTTCGCCTTGCATCCCAACGCCTGCGAGATATGCGACCAAGGCTGAATTCTCGACTTCCGCCGCCTGATCGATCAACCGGCTCCATTTTGACTGGCGCGCCAGATCAACTGAAACTTGCTGCGAGAAATCGGCAATCGCTGCCCGGTCCAACCGACCAAGCCCTGCTAGCCCTGCGAGAAGAAATTGCGACTTTCGTTGCTCTGCGCTGTCATCATTGTCGTAAAATTGATTGAGCATATCTGCATCGATCGGATTGGTGCGGAGCGGCTGCGCAAGCAATAAAAGCGCCCAGCTTTCGCTGCCTTGCTCCACCGCAGGAGCCCACAACAACGCGTTGCGGTCCAGTCCCGCTGCCAACATCGATGCGATCAACAGCGCCGAATCAGATTCAAAGTCAGCGCTTACCGGCATGCGCGCGACGGCATAGGCAGTTAACACCAGACCGCTGTAATTGATCGCGCCACCATCGCCCCAAAGGCTCTTCATCGCCGCAAGCTTCGCCTGCGAATCCTGCCCGACATAGGCAGTTTGCAGCAGCGTCGCTGTCTGCGCAAATGGGCCATCGATGTCATCTACCGCATAGATCTGCGAATATAGATCGACCATGGCCGATGAAGACAGGATGCCTTCGTTGGCAGCACGCCCCGCCCCGGCAGCACGCTGAGGCAAGGCCAGCATCGGCGCATTCGCGGAAACCCGCTCGTAATACGCCCCGGAATTGGCCAGCAGATTGTTCGGAATTTCCGCTCCGACCGCGGCGGCCAAGGCAAATCGCCAAGGCGTAATCTCTTTCACGCCTTCCCACTCCAGCGTTACCGCCCGGCGGCCCCGCCCCGCAACGCCGGCATAACGCTGCGCCAACAGCACATCGATATCAGGAGCAATCTGCTCGGACAAAGCCCGGTTGAGCTCCGAACTGGCACGTGCGCCCTGCCCGGCATAAGCATTGCAGATCGACTGCAACATTTTCCATTGAGCGCCTTCCCGCGACCCGCCTTGCAGTTTTACTGCCGGACACGCGCCGACCAGATCAGCGGTGCCAATATAGGCAGCCAGCGCCGCATCGGTCAGGCCCTTGTTCCAATTACGCGTGTCGACATCCTGAACCAGCGTGCGCGCGGCAGAGAATTCTCCGATCCGGTTAAGAACACCGGCCCGCAATGCGGCAAATTCAACCGGGTCCATGCCCTCGGGCGCAGCAAGCCTGCTCGCCAGCGCACGGCGCAGCATGATATGCCCCCAACGTGACACCATCGGCCCCTTGGTGCCGGCCAATGCTGCCCGAACAATCGAAGCAGGCTGTTTTGCCAGCGACATCGGCGGCAATCCGCCCTCCGAATGGGACAATATGCCCACCCGGGACAGGGAACGGCGGGCCGCAGGCGGAATGTCGTATTTGGGCTTCAAGCCGAGCAATTCGTCCAGCTTCTCTGGATCGAGCGCCTCTAATTCGCTTAGCGACGGCAATCCGTTCGGCACGGATATCGGCGTATCATTCGCGACCGGACCAGCGACACCGCCCGGCAATGGTTGCACCACTAGGGTGCCGCCTGACGGCCTTACAGGCGCCGCAGGGGCGACCGGCGCAGCGCTCGGCCTTGGCCGAGGAGTTGACGCCGGCGCAGGCGCGGGATCATCGAACCCAGGCGGCAGCAGCGATGTTGGCGCATCTTGCGCGGTCACCAAAGTTGAACACATTGCCAGCGTTGAACCCAGGGCCAGCGCGCCAGCCCCGGAAAGCAGCAAGCGCCGAAGCGGGGGTTTCGCGGCTTGGTTTGAAAATTCGCTCATCGCGCAGGCTCCGGCATTAAGGCAGGTGATGATACAGGTTGAGCAATCGGCCGCAAAGGTTCTTCTCCGCCGCCGATCCAGGCATAGGCCACCAACAGCACAAGCAGTGCCGCAATTATTGCTAGAATCCGTTTCAAGGACATGATCAAAACTGTTTGCGTCCGATGTGAACCATAGTTGCGCCCCGCCTAGCCCATCTATAGGCGGGGCGGCAATGCGTCTCGATGATGAACCTGTGGCCCCGGACGATAATGCCAGTCCGCGTGATGCCGCCGCGATCGCTGCTATCGCAGCGAGGATTGACCGGCCGATCGTGCTCGTCGGGCTAATGGGGGTGGGCAAGTCTACTGTCGGCCGCCGCCTGGCCTCTTTACTTGGCGCAGAGTTTCAAGATGCCGACGACGCGATTGAGGATGCCGCGCAGCTTTCCGTTGCCGAGATATTCGAACAATTCGGCGAGCCCTATTTTCGTTCTGGCGAGCGCCGGGTGATTGCGCGCCTGATGGAAGACAGCAAAAACTATAACAGAGGCAGCATCGTCGCGACCGGCGGCGGCGCATTCTGTGATGACGAAACCCGCGCATTGATATTGGATAAGGCAATAGCAGTGTGGATAGACTGCGACATCGATATGCTAGTTCAGCGTACTGGCCGCCGTAACAGTCGGCCATTACTGCGCGGCGGCAACCCACATGAAATCCTCACCCGGCTCTATGACGAGCGCAAGGGATTTTACGGGCAAGCTCCCATTCGGATCAACAGCCAAGACGGACCGCACCATGATACCGTTTTGGCAATAATCGAGGCAATCGATCAATGGCTGTAATCTCTGTTGCGCTGGCGGGCCGTGAATATGACATCAGGATCGAAGCTGGCCTGCTCGCCAATGTCGCGGTGCATTGTCAGCCATATCTGCGCAAACAACGTGTGCCGATTGTAACCGATGAAAATGTTGCGCAGCATTGGCGTGATCCGGTCGCGGCATCGCTGGAGGCTGCCGGATTTGAACCGCGTTGGCATATCCTGCCTGCAGGGGAAAAAGCCAAGAGCTGGACAGAACTGGCCCACACAGTGGATTGGCTCATTGGCGAGGAAGTCGAACGCGGGGATCATATTCTGGCGTTGGGTGGCGGCGTGGTCGGTGATTTGACCGGTTTCGCTGCATCCATGGTGAAACGCGGCTGCGGATTCATCCAACTGCCCACCACCTTGTTGGCTCAGGTTGATTCGTCGGTTGGAGGAAAGACTGCGATCAACACATCTGCCGGAAAAAATCTGGTCGGGGCGTTCTATCAACCCTCGTTGGTCTTGGCTGATCTGAATGCGTTGGACACACTGTCCATCCGCGAATTGCGCGCCGGCTATGCCGAAGTTCTGAAATATGGCGTTCTGGGCGATGCAGCGTTTTTCGACTGGTGCGAGCAAAACGGCGAAGCAATGATCGCAGGTGATCGTACGTTGCGTGAAAAAGCTGTTGCGAAAAGTGTGGCGGCAAAAGCGCGCATCGTCGCAGAGGATGAACGCGAAACTACCGGTGCCCGCGCAATGCTCAATCTGGGCCATACATTCGGCCATGCGCTGGAGGCCGAAACTGGATTCTCCGACCGTTTGCTGCACGGGGAAGCCGTCGCGCTGGGTATGGTCCTGGCGGCAAGATATTCGGCGCGGCGCGGGTTGTTGTCCGAAGGCGATGCAGCGCGGGTAACTGCCGCTGTCCGCGCCGCCGGACTTCCCTCGGAAATTTCAGGCCTCCAAATGACCTGCACCGGCCAAACGCTCGCAGACCATATGCTGCACGACAAAAAAATGGACGCAGGCACATTGCCGTTCATTTTGCTGCGCAACATCGGTGCAGCATTTCTGGACCGCGACGTGTCGCTGGACGACGTGGCTGAGTTTTTGGACGGGCAGTTAAAGCAGGGTTGAGCGCCTACTCCAGCTCTAAAATCACCGCATCAACCGCCAGACTTTCGCCCTGAACCGAGTTGATTTTCGCAATCACACCAGTCTTTTCTGCGCGCAGGATGTTTTCCATTTTCATCGCCTCTACTGTAGCGAGCGGTTGTCCGAGCTGAACTTCTTCGCCCTCTTCAACATGCAGTTTCACCAGCAGGCCGGGCATCGGACAGATCAGGAATTTTGACAGATCGGGCGGGGTTTTTTCGATCATATGCTGCGCCAGATGGGCGACATGCGCAGGCAGAATGCGCAAGACATGCTTGGCACCGCGAGTTGTGATTACGTAACCGGCGCGGGTTGGCGCCAGCTGGATCGTTATTGTGTCCTCGCCAACTTCAACATCGACCAGCACATCGCCCGGCGTGTATTCCATGTCCAATTCAATGGATACGCCGTCAACAGTGACGCCTTCTTCCTCCAGGCTGACCGCAAAATCACGGCCGCCCAACGTCACCACCCAATCGCCCGGAGGCGCCGTGCGGCCATTCAACTGCTGATCAATCCGCCCCGCACGGTCTGCATCTGCAGTTGCGATGACGCCGGCAACCGCAGCAAGTCCGCGTTTGAGAATGTCGGATGATGCGGCCCCTTCAAACCCGTCCGGATATTCTTCGGCAATGAAGCCAGTGGTCAATTCGCCAGAACGAAACCGTGGGTGCTGCATGATCGCGCTGAGGAAATCGACATTATGCCCTAGTCCCTCGATCCGAAAGGCATCCAGTGCCTGAACCTGCAAATCCGCGGCCTCGTCGCGCGTTTCGCCCCACGTCACCAGTTTGGCAATCATCGGGTCGTAGAACATCGACACTTCGCCGCCTTCGAATACGCCATCATCCACGCGAATTCCGTCGATGCCGCGCCGGCCATTGGCTACCCCGTCATCGGCCCATGGTTCAACCGGCGGTTCATAATGCACCAACCGACCGGTGCTGGGCAGGAACCCGCGGTAGGGATCTTCGGCATAGACGCGGTTCTCGATCGCCCAGCCATCGATGGCCACATCATCCTGCGTCATTTCCAGCTTTTCACCGGCAGCAACACGGATCATCTGTTCGACCAGATCGACCCCGGTAATGGCTTCGGTAACGGGATGTTCAACCTGCAAACGGGTGTTCATTTCGAGGAAGTAGAAACTCTCGCCGCTCGGGTCCGCGCCGCTGACGATCAGCTCGACGGTCCCGGCGCTGTAATATCCCACGGCAGCTGACAGGGCGACGCATTGTTCGCCCATTGCTTTGCGCATTTTCGGGGTGACGAATGGTGACGGCGCTTCTTCGACCACCTTTTGGTGGCGGCGTTGGATCGAACATTCACGTTCGTTGAGATAGATAATATTGCCGTGCTTATCGCCCAATATCTGGATTTCAATATGGCGCGGATTGAGGATGAATTTCTCGATAAACACCCGGTCATCGCCAAAGGAATTGAGCCCCTCGCGCTTGGTTGCCTCGAACCCCTCGCGGACGTCCTTCTCGTCATACGCAAGCCGCATGCCCTTGCCGCCGCCGCCCGCGCTGGCCTTCATCATCACCGGATAGCCGATTTCTTCCGAAATCCGCACCGCATGCTCGGTATCATCAATCTCGCCCACGAAACCGGGCACCACGTTAACGCCTGCTTTCATCGCGAGTTTCTTGGATTCGATCTTGTCCCCCATCGCGGCAATCGCATTCACTGGCGGGCCGATAAATTCGATGCCTTCCTTCGCCAACGCCTCAGCAAAGCTAGTCCGTTCCGACAGAAAGCCATATCCCGGATGGACCGCCTCAGCCCCGGTCTGCTTGCAGGCCGCGATGATCTTTTCGGGGATTAGGTAACTTTCCGATGCCGGTGATGGCCCGATATGTACCGCCTCATCTGCCATCTTCACAAACGGCGCGCGCGCATCCGCGTCTGAGTATACCGCCACGGTGGCGATACCCATCTGGCGCGCGGTCTTGATCACACGGCATGCGATTTCGCCGCGATTGGCGATCAGGATTTTTTTGAACATCAGTTATTTTCCACCAATTCTTCAAGTTCGGCTGTCCGCAGCCGTGTCAAATGCGTCATACAGCTAGTGACGAGCAAGGGTTCCAAGCTTCCGCCGCGTGCGAAATACCCCTCGCTGCGGCAGTGTGCATCGCGATAGCCGAGCCATGCCCGCTGTGCCTCTAGCAATGTATCGAAATATCCACTGCGCGTATCATATTCACTTTCAAAATTCTCGTCCCGCGACTTCATCACTGACGAAGTCTGCTGCCACTGCGCGTTCAATTCTGCATTGGCAGCCTGGTGATCCCTGAACGCGCATTCGTTCATGTCAGCCTGCGTCATCGCGTTTTCGCAATCGAGCGTGGGTAGGTCCGCCAGCAGGAGAAGAGGCAGTAAAGCAATCATCTCGGGCTCTTATCCAACTGCTCTGCAAATCCGGTCAAAGCGGCGGCGTAGTGAGGCGCGCCTCGCCGGTTACCTTCCCCCACCAACAGCGATTCCATAGCGGTCGCAATCAAGGATATATTTGAGTGAAGCAAATGGCCCAATGGCGCAACATAGACCCCGATCGTGAACAGGATCGCACCGGTTTCGGGAAGGCGCCGCAGCGTTTGGCGCTCGCTACGGACAAACAGCGTTTCTCCTGCATTGTCGGCGGTGACCGCACCGAATGCGATTTCCGGCGGCTGATCCGCAATCCAGCGTTGCTTTGGCGTCGGACTGATAAACCAATTGCACCGGCCGAAGATCTTGCCCGGCTTCAGCTTCGCCATGAAATGATCGACGCCGCTGGCCAATTGCTCCGCATATCCTTGAATCGGAGCATGCATCGCAGTGAGCGGCAGGCCCATCTTGTCCTTAGGGTGCCAGTCGGTTGGAAATGCGACGGCTGCGCCTGCCAAACGGTAGGTAACTTCATCCGAGCGCCGCGTCAGCAGACACATGTCCTCGTGATGCGCTGCCGCAGCTTCCGAAAGCGCTCCGGACAGGCCAAGCATTTCAGCGAGTTCGCGGCCCGGTGCGTCAGCCTCGGGGGATAATTGGATGCCTTCGGAATACGCCGCGAAACCGGTCCGGCGCGCGGCAAGGTCTGGCGTTGGCTGCAACCATTCGTCTTCGGGCAGTCTGAACAGCCCCATTTTGAGCTGCCCACCGCCCCGCGCCTTCGGCAGGAGTTCATCGACGGAAAAGCCGAGCGTCACTCGGCCGGTTCCGCCACCTTGCACGCCCGCATTGGTTCCTCGCCCTGCAGCGCAGTCAGGCCAAGCCGCTCGAACAAGGCCGCATCGCTATCGTCACCCGCATTGGGCGCAGTGAGCAATTTGTCGCCGGTGAAGATCGAGTTCGCGCCTGCCATGAAGCACAGCGCCTGCGCGGCGTCAGACATGCTTTCGCGACCGGCGGCCAGCCTCACCATACTCAGCGGCATGGTGATCCGCACCGCTGCAACGGTGCGCACAAATTCGATATCGTCGATCTTCGCCATCGGGGTATCGGCCAGCATATCGCCAAGCACCGTGCCCTTCACCGGCACCAGAGCATTGACCGGCACGCTTTCAGGATGCTGCTCCAAAGTGGCGAGCGTATGGATAAAACCGACCCGATCCTCCCGCGTTTCGCCCATGCCGACGATTCCGCCGGAACACACATTGATGCCCGAGTTGCGGACGTGATCCAGCGTTTCGATCCGCTCTTCGAACTTCCGCGTACTGATCACGCGTTCGTAATATTCCGGGCTGCTATCGATATTGTGGTTGTAATAATCGAGCCCTGCCAGCGCCAGCATATCCGCCTGTTTCGGCGTCAACATTCCCAGCGTCATACAGGTTTCGAGGCCCATCCCGCGCACACCCTTCACGATTTCGACAATCGCAGGCATGTCTCGGTCTTTAGGATTGCGCCAAGCCGCCCCCATGCAGAAACGCTGGCTGCCATGATCCTTGGCCTGCGCCGCAGACTGCAGAACCGCCTGCACATCCATCAACTTGGTCGCTTCGACCCCGCTATCGGCATGGACCGACTGCGAGCAATATCCGCAATCTTCCGGGCAACCGCCGGTCTTGATCGACAGCAAAGTGCACAACTGCACTTGGTCGGGCGGATGGCTTTCACGGTGGATCGTTGCCGCGCGAAACAGCAGTTCCGTGAAAGGCAGATCGAATAAGCTTGCGATCTCGCCGCGAGTCCAATCGGTGCGAATTTGCGTCATGATCAGATCTTGTCCAACGCCTGCGCCATATCGGCAATGATATCGTCGATATGCTCGATACCTACTGAAACGCGCACCACGTCCGGTCCGGCCCCGGCAGCTTTCAAGCCTTCCTTGTCTAGCTGGCTATGGGTGGTCGAAGCAGGGTGAATGATCAGCGAGCGAGTGTCGCCAATGTTGGCCAGATGGCTGAACAAGTCGACGCTTGAGACCAGCTTAACGCCTGCGTCATATCCCCCTTTGAGTCCGAAGGTGAACACCGCGCCGCCTTTGCCGCCAAGGTACGTCTTTGCCAATTCGTGATACGGGCTGGAAGGCATTGCGGCGTTGGACACCCACTCAACCTTGTCATGCGCGTCCAGCCAATTGGCCAGCGCCAGCGCGTTGTCGCAATGCCGCTCCATCCGCAGAGACAAGGTTTCCATGCCCGTCAGCGTCAGAAAAGCATTCATCGGTGCCATCGCCGGGCCAAGATCGCGCAGCGCCAACACGCGGCACCCGATGATGAAGGCAATCTCGCCAACAGCCTCGGTAAATACCGCGCCGTGGTACGAATCGTTGGGCTGGGTCAGCGTCGGGAACTTGTCCGACGCGGCCCAGTCGAATTTTCCGGAATCGACGATCACGCCGCCAACTGAATTGCCGTGGCCATTGAGAAATTTGGTGGTCGATTCCACCACAATATCCGCGCCATGTTCGATCGGACGGCACAGCACGGGGCTGGCCATCGTGTTGTCGACGATCAGCGGAATTCCCACGTCATGGGCTACCTTGGCAATCGCCGCGATATCCTGAACAACGCCGCCCGGATTGGCGAGGCTTTCGATGAACACCGCCCGCGTCTTGTCAGTAATCGCCGCAGCTACATTGGCCGCATCATCGGCGTCGACAAAATTCGTGTGCCAGCTCATTTTCTTGAAGCTGTGCCCCAGCTGGTTGAGCGATCCGCCGTACAGCTTTTTCGCAGCAACAATCTCGCAGCCCGGCTCCATCAGCGTGTGAAACACGATCATCTGCGCCGCATGGCCAGACGCCACTGCCAACGCGCCCACTCCGCCATGCATCGCGGCAATCTTGCCTTCCAGCGCGGAGTTGGTGGGGTTCATGATCCGGGTATAGATATTCCCGAATTCCTGCAGGCTGAACAGCCGCGCCGCATGATCTGCATCGTCAAACACATAGGACGCGGTCTGATAAATCGGCGTCACCCGCGCATTGGTGGTCGGATCGGGTTCGCAGCCAGCGTGGACGGCTTGGGTTTCAATTTTATGGGTCATTCCGAAGTCTCCAAATCCTCGCCCGCAGGCGGCATATTATGTCCGAGAAGACGCAGCATATCGGCGCCGGCTTCGACGACATTCGTACCGGGGCCGTAGATGCCCTGCACCCCTGCTTCACGCAGGAAATCGTAGTCTTGCGGCGGAATGACCCCGCCTGCCACAACCTTGATATCGGCGCGGCCTGCTTCCTTCAGCAGCCCGATCAATTCGGGAATCAGCGTCTTGTGACCGGCTGCGAGCGAGCTTGCGCCAATCGCATCGACATCTTTCTCAATCGCCATCGCGGCCGTTTCCTGCGGGGTCTGGAATAACGGGCCAGACACCACTTCGAAGCCCATGTCAGCAAAGGCGCTGGCAATCACATTAGCTCCGCGATCGTGGCCGTCTTGGCCCATCTTCGCGACCATGATTTTCGGCTTGCGGCCAAGGCGGCGTTCAACCGCGGCAACTCCGTGCGTCACCTGCGCCCAGCGTTGATCAAATTCATAAGCAGTTTTGTAAACGCCCGTCACCGGAGTCGGGACGGTGTTATACCGGTCAAAAACCTCCTCCATTGCGGAGGAAATCTCACCTAGGCTGGCACGCTGCCGCGCCGTATCAACTGCCAGCGCCAGCAAATTGCCGTCAGCCGCCGCGCCCGCTGTCAAAGCCTTCAGCGCCGCCTGACAAGCGGCCTCATCACGGCCCGACCGGTTCTTCTCCAGCCGCGCAATTTGGCCCTTACGAACCGCGTGGTTATCAATGTCGAGCGTGTCCATCTCGTCTTCGGTTTCGAGGCGGTATTTGTTCACCCCGATGATCACATCTTCGCCGCGATCGACGCGCGTCTGCTTCGCCGCCGCCGCTTCCTCGATCCGCTGTTTTGGCATCCCGGAAGCGACCGCTTTGGTCATCCCGCCAACGCTATCCACTTCGGCCATCAGCCCTTCGGCTTCCTCGACCAATTTTGCCGTCAGCGCCTCGATATAATAGCTGCCGCCCAGCGGATCGACGACATTGGTGATGCCGGTCTCTTCCTGCAGAACCAACTGCGTATTGCGCGCGATGCGGGCGCTGAAATCGGTTGGCAGCGCGATGGCCTCGTCCAGCGCATTGGTGTGGAGCGACTGGGTGCCGCCCAGCGTCGCGGCCATCGCCTCGACTGTGGTGCGGATGACATTGTTATACGGGTCCTGTTCCTGCAACGACACACCAGAAGTCTGGCAGTGCGTGCGCAGCATCTTGGACCGTTCGGACTGCGCGCCCAGATCGTCCATCACCTTGTACCACAGCGTGCGCGCGGCGCGCAGCTTGGCGATTTCCATGAAGAAATTCATGCCGATGCCGAAGAAGAACGACAGCCGCCCGGCGAAGGCGTCGATATCCATCCCCGCCTCCATCGCGCGGGTGACATATTCCTTGCCGTCAGCGATGGTAAACGCGAGTTCCTGCACCGCCGTCGCCCCGGCTTCGTGCATGTGATAGCCGCTGATCGAGATGGAGTTGAACTTCGGCATATTGTCCGAAGTGTAAGCGATAATATCCGACACAATTCGCATGCTCGGCGCGGGCGGATAGATGTAGGTGTTGCGGACCATGAATTCTTTGAGAATGTCGTTCTGGATCGTGCCAGATAGTTGTTCCGGCCCGACGCCCTGCTCTTCACCCGCGACGATATAGAACGCCAGGATCGGGATCACCGCGCCGTTCATGGTCATGGAAACGGACATGGTTTCCAGCGGGATCTGGTCGAACAGGATTTGCATATCCTCGACCGTATCAATCGCCACGCCTGCTTTGCCGACATCGCCGACAACGCGCGGGTGATCGGAATCGTAACCGCGATGGGTAGCCAGATCGAAGGCGACCGACAGGCCTTTTTGCCCCGCCGCCAGATTGCGGCGATAGAAGGCGTTGCTTTCTTCCGCAGTTGAGAAACCCGCATACTGCCGGATCGTCCACGGACGCCCCGTATACATGCTGGCCTTCACACCGCGCGTGAACGGCGCGAAACCGGGCAGGCCCGGGTCGGCTGAATCCTCGGCGGTGTAGAGCGGCTTGATCGGGAAACCCTCAGGCGTGTTCCACGTCAGATCGCGGCCCCTGGATTCCTTATCCGCAAGCGCATTCCAGTCAGCAGTGGTCGGTTTATCAGTCATTACTCGCCTTTGAACTCAGCTTTCCGCTTTTGCAGGAACGACACCGCGCCTTCGATGGCATCCTTGCTGTCACCTGCCTTGCGCTGACCCTCCGCTTCATTATGCAGCGCGGCGGTATAATCCATGTCGAGCGCCTTCGCGATATTCTGGCGCATGACGCCGATCGCCAAAGTCGGCCCCTTGGCGAGCCGCTGCGCCAATGCCTGCGCTTCGGCCAGCAAATCCGCATCCGCCACAGCCTTGTAAATCAGCCCCCACTCTGCGGCTTTTTCTGCCGGGATTTTCTCGCCCAGCAACATCATTTCCGTGGCGCGGGCCTTGCCGATCAGACGGGGCAGCATCCAACTGGCTCCGCCATCCGGTACCAGTCCGATATTGACGAAAGCCTGTAGAAAATAGGCGCTGCTGCCCGCAATCGTGAAATCCGCCGCCAGCGCGATGGAACATCCGATACCGGCAGCCGGACCGTTTACGGCACTGACAATAGGTACTGGGCACCGGGCAAACTCTATCATCAGTGGGTTGTAGCTGCGGCTGAGCGAATCGTACGCGCCGCGCCCGCCGCCGATGGAATTCTCGCCCCGGCCCGACAAATCGGCACCCGAACAAAACGCTCGTCCGCTGCCTGTCAGGACAATCGCCCGCGCATCACCGGGGCTGGCCAGCACATCACGGATTTCCACCGCCATGTCCGGCGGGCACGCGTTCAGCCGGTCGGGCCGGTTGAAGGTGATGGTGGTGACGGCATCTGCCGTATCGACCAGAATGTGTTCGTAAGCCATGAGTTCACCTATAAATTCGTCATGCTGAACTTGTTTCAGCATCCATTTCTCAAATCCGCTCCAACTGCGCCAAGGGGCACAATGGATCCTGAAACAAGTTCAGGATGACGGGCCAACCTTAGTGGGCCGCCGTCCCACCCTTCGGCGTTTCCATAATCTCGGTTAGCTGACCCATCATATCCTTGGGATGCACAAAAAAGATCGGTGTCCCATGCGCACCCGGCTTGGTGGGGCCCAGGATACGCTTGCCCTGCCCTTCGAACCACGCCCGCGCCGCGTCAATATCGGGCACTTCATAGCACAGATGATGCTGCCCGCCCTGCGGGTTTTTCTCGAGGAACTTGCTGATCGCGGTATCGTCTGCCAGCGGCTCGATCAGCTCGATCTGGGTGCCGTTCATTGCCCCCGAACTATCGGCGCCTGTCGGAGTATCGACAAACGCAATCAACAGATTGCGGCCTTCCAACTCAAACGGCTCGACAATGGACGTAGCCCCCATCACCTCACGGTAGAACATGAGACTTTCAGTCATGGACGGCGTTGCGATACCGATGTGGTTGAGGCGTCCTAATTTCATTATTTTAACTCCAGAGCATGTCTGATGCAAACCAAAGCATGAAGGCGCCGATTGGAAAAACCAGCAATTTCGAGATCGCGGCAACCCAGGAATGCGCAGGCTCATCGTCTCTCGAAACCCGTTCATTTGCGAACCACATCTGCATCCGCGCTTGCCCACTCTTGAGCTCGGCAATTGCAAGAATGAGACTGGCCCCCATCATGAAGATGATTATGCCGGACCAGAAGAAGCTAAAGGCGTTGATCTTATCCATCAGAGCGGAATATTGTCATGCTTCTTCCACGGGTTCTCAAGCACCTTCCCGCGCAATTTCCGTAACCCCAGCGCAATCCTCCGGCGGGTCGAATATGGGTAGATTACATTGTCGATATACCCTCGGCTCGCAGCCACGAATGGGTTGGCGAAGCGGTCTTCATATTCCTTCGTTCTCTCGGCGATTTCTTCCGGGGTTTTGCCGCGGAAGATGATTTCCACCGCGCCTTTTGCGCCCATCACGGCGATTTCAGCGGTGGGCCAGGCGTAGTTCAAATCGCCGCGCAAATGCTTTGAAGCCATCACGTCATAGGCGCCGCCATAGGCCTTGCGGGTGATCACGGTGATCTTGGGCACGGTTGCCTCGGCATAGGCGAACAGCAATTTCGCGCCGTGTTTGATGATCCCGTTATGCTCCTGAGCGGTGCCGGGCAGGAAGCCGGGGACATCCACGAAGGTCACGATCGGAATGTCGAACGCATCGCAGAACCGCACAAAGCGCGCGGCCTTCTTAGATGAGTTAATGTCCAGCACGCCCGCCAACACCATCGGCTGGTTTGCGACCACGCCCACAGTGCGCCCTTCGATCCGGCCAAATCCGCACAGGATATTCCCCGCATGGGCTGGCTGGATTTCAAAGAAATCTCCCTCGTCCAGTACCTTACGTAGCACTTCGTGCATATCGTATGGCTGGTTCGCATTGTCCGGGATCAGTGTGTCGAGGCTCATTTCTTCACGGTCAAACGGATCGTCTGTCGGCCGCTCCGGCGCTTCCTTCCGGTTGGACAGCGGCAAATAGTCGAAGAAATTGCGCGTCGACAACAGCGTTTCGATATCATTCTCGAACGCCAGATCGGCCACGGAAGTCTTGGTGGTATGCGTAATTGCGCCGCCCAATTCTTCCTGCGTCACCACTTCGTTGGTCACGGTTTTGACTACGTTTGGCCCGGTGACGAACATATAAGATGAGTCCTTCACCATGAAGATGAAGTCAGTCATCGCCGGTGAATACACCGCCCCGCCCGCACACGGCCCCATGATCAGCGAGATTTGCGGCACCACGCCGCTGGCCAGCACATTGCGCTGGAAGACATCGGCATAACCGCCAAGGCTGGCCACGCCTTCCTGAATACGCGCGCCGCCGCTGTCATTCATGCCGATCACTGGCGCGCCGACTTTCATCGCGCTATCCAGCACCTTGCAGATTTTTTCCGCATGGCGTTTCGACAGGCTGCCGCCGAACACGGTGAAATCCTGGCTGAAGACATAGACCAGCCGGCCATTGATGGTGCCGCTGCCGGTCACCACCCCGTCGCCCGGAATTTTTTGCTCCGCCATGCCGAAATCGGTGCAATCATGCTCGACATACATATCGAGTTCTTCGAAGCTGTCTTCGTCCAGCAGCACATCGATCCGTTCGCGCGCTGTCAGCTTGCCCTTGGCGTGTTGTGCATCAATCCGCTTTTGTCCGCCGCCCATAAAGGCAGCATCACGGCGGCGTTCCATCTCAGCGATATTGGCGGACATTTAGATCCCTTGAATTGCGTCGGTTTGCCTAGCCATGCCCTAACGGCACGGTCAATAGTAGGCGCGATACAGTTTTCTATTGCCGTGCATAGGAATGCACGGACTCAGAAGCGGAGCATGATCTTCCCCGCCAGTTTTGGCGAGATCGAGTGTACTCTCCGCAAGACTTTGACCATGCCGACGTTCGCCTCATGATCGTTGTTTTCAATGGCGCGGATAATCTGCCCAGCGCATTCTTGCGGTGACATTTTCTGGCCTACCCGTCCTGCGGTCATTTGGGTGGCAACCACCGGCGGCAACGCCTCCACCACATGGACGTTGCAATCGGACAATTGCGCCCGCAACGCCTGCGTATAACTGCTCAGGGCTGCCTTGGTCGCGCAATAGACCGGTGATCCGGCATTGGGCGCAATCGCCAGGCCCGATGTGACATTGACGATTGCCGCTTCAGACCGTTGCTTTAAACGGGGTAACAGAGCGGCAATCAGGCGGATCGGGCTGTTAAGATTGGCGTAAATGCAATCGTCGGCAGCATCCACATCAGGCGCACCGAGGCGGAAATCATGGTCCACACCCTGTCCGGCATTGTTGATCAATATGTCGATTGGCCGATCGCCAAGCGCATCCGTAATCGCATGTGCGCCGCCGGGACCGGACAAGTCGGCGGGGATGGCCTCAAAACCGAACTCGCGCGCCTTTGCCAAGCCTTCCGGCGAACGGCCCGTCACAATCAACTTCGCGCCCTTGGCCGCTAGTTGCTGTGCCATTTCAGCGCCGATTCCGGCCGTGCCGCCGGATAGCAGGATCGTCTTGCCCCCGATTTCCATCAAACCTTCACCACGCCGTGTTCGATCAAACTGCGCCCGCAATCAAGAATGCTTTCCTTCTCGGGCCGGGTTTTCCAGCCGAGTCGGTCCAGCGCGTGGCTGGCATCGGAATGACGAGTTTTGCCGATTTTATTTTGAATTGATCGAATGCCGGGATTTACCAAAGCCAAAAGTTGTACCATCCAGCCGGACATGACCTTACTTGGGGCTTTGCTCGCCTTCTTGCCTAATCCAGCGCGCAAAACTTCGCTGATCTCGATGAATTTCATGAATTTACCCGAGGCGATGAAACGCTCCCCAGCCAGGCCGGGTTCTTCCAGACAATGGACATGCAATGCCGCCACATCGCGAACATCAACAATTCCGAAGCCGATATCGGGCGCGCGCGGGACTGCCCCGCCGAGGAGTTGTTTCACGACCTGTACCGACGGCGAGAAATCCGCGCTATCGACCGGCCCCAACACAACCACCGGATTGATCGAGACGAATTCGATATCGCCGCCTTCCGCCGCCACCCAGTCACGCGCCGCGCGTTCGGCAATGGTTTTCGATTTGGCATAGGGGGTGACATCAGGGTGATCCACATCGGTCCAGTCGCTCTCATCGACGGTATATTCCATCTCGCTGCGCCCATAGGCAATGGCCGCAATCGAGCTGGTCTGGACGAAGCGCTTAACCCCTGCGGCCTTGGCAAATCGAAGTGCGCGCAGGGTCCCGTCACGTGCCGGGGCGATCATCTCGTTCTCGTCCTTTGGTGTTTTCGCTGACACTGGCGATGCAACATGCGCAACATGAGTGCAGCCCGCATTCGCTTCGGCCCAGCCTGCATCCGACATCAGGTCGACTTCGAACACTTTCAGCCGGTCACTACAGTAAGCGCCATCAAGGCCGAAACGCTCAAACAGTGACGCTTCGCTTTTGGCCTTGCTCCGGACAGTCGTGTGCACTGTCCAATCCCGAGCAAGCAATTGCTTGATCAATTCGCCCGCAATGTAACCCGTACCGCCAGTTACCAGAACCGTTCCAGCCATCAGATGTCTCCCTTTGCAGGAAGGTTACGCCGGTGGGTTTTGATTGGCAATCAATGTCACTTCAGCAGGCAGGGCGGAATCATAAATAGTTAATGCAATTTGGTTTGCGATCGATTCAGTAGGGCTCCGGAAGGAGCCCTTTTATGGCGATGGCATTTCTGGATCACATTGAAGCGATTGAAGA
>Ga0209284_10000904_pt1 | contig 47505 bp, 41 predicted proteins | sample FRY03_FD_187211 | JGI IMG/M metagenome (GOLD analysis project Ga0209284, IMG submission 187211) | Freshwater microbial communities from Lake Fryxell liftoff mats and glacier meltwater in Antarctica - FRY-03 (SPAdes) (version 2) | ecosystem: Environmental > Aquatic > Freshwater > Ice > Glacier... | reverse complement strand
TTCTGCGTTCATCCCTGAATCGCTCCCTGAAAAAGCTTTGTTGCTATCGCCTTTTTACAGCGATTCAGGGGTCTTGGCCTAGATCATTTCACTCACACAAAATTCCCGACAAATCGTGAATCCGCCCTCATGTGCTTTTGGTTCTTCCACTCCAATCGGCCAAACTTCTAGCACGTGGCACTCGGGGTCTGTGTCGTAGAAGTATTCCGAATGAACGCCGTGCAACGGCCAGCAGCCAGCCACCGGACAGAGGATTGAGTTGAGAACGTCTGACAGCCGATTATTGATGGAAGCTTCCGTCATGGTAATGTGACGTTACTGTCCGCTATCCGCATCGTTACGATTTCGGAGCCTCGTCACCAGCATCGGTGTAGCGGCCATGAACAACAGCCCAAATCCCAGCATTCCGCCACGAGTCAGATCATAGTCCTCGGTGGTCCGCTCCCACGAAAGATTGAGAACCAAACGCCCCACTGCGATCTCGAAGATGACGGTCAGAAACACCCACATCAGACCGACGAAAAGCAGTTGCTGTTTACTCTCGGCTCGTAACCATCGGAAAAAGACAGAGGCCACGCTGAAGATCAGTAGCGAACCCGTGAACACCGAAACCTGACGAGCAGAAAAATCACCCAGCACCGGCACGAGTAGCAGTCCCCGCAGAATCCCATGGACGGTTTCAACACCGATGATGATGAGCCAAACAAGGACGGCACGAAGAAGCGTTGTCGCTTTCACTGCTTCCTCCAATACAAGATGGCTGCTCCGACAAAGATGATCCATTCAGTCGCTGCGAGGGCAAATGTTGTGGTTGGAATTCCGCTGTACAACAGCATGCCATGTGTACTCGATAAACCCTGAACAGTGATGAGCTTTCTTGATCCGAATTGACAATCAAAGGGAGGGTTCACGATTTACTTTGCTGGAAACCGCATTCCAGTCCAGTCCCATTTCCTCCGCCTTTGAGTTGAACAGAATTTTGGCGTATCGGCTGCGGTAATAGTTTCCGGTGCAGAGAAAAAAGAACCGTTTTCATTGAGTGTCCAATGACTATTCGCTTAATAACGATCAAAGATTCCCGGCAACACACTCCGGCAGTTCCGTGATGTCATGGTAGCCGGTCATTTGAATTTCATCCCCGTGGTCTTTCAACAAACGACGCAGTTCGCTGAGGCTTGATTGACGCCATTGGTCGTTGTGCGCTCGTTGAGCGGCGAGTGCTGAGACAGGATGGTTTTCTTCGGTCAGTTCCGCTCTGAGGTAATAGGCATCGCCAACATGAAGTAACCAGCCTTCGCCCTGTTGCGCAGCGACTCCACAGTGTCCCAGTGTGTGACCGAACAGTGGAATCAGCAAGACTTCCGAAGAGAACCCCAAAGATACTGGACGGGCTTCCAGACCGAACCATTGCCGCTGTGACGAGTCGTAAGTCTGCCAACGCGGTTTGTGCTCGAATTGGCCAGAAATGTAACGCCATTGCCCCGATAAAGCGTGTGACCACATTTCTTTAGCGATATGGACTTTGGTGTTTGGGAAATCTGCCAGTCCACCGGCATGATCAGGATCACAATGAGTCATTACAATGTGGTGAACATCGTCAGGTGAGAATCCCAACTGCTCAATTCGACCCACGGCTGTGTCGTGCTCATTGAACTGAAACCCTGCCATGTCAATCAACTGCTGCCCTAAGGGCTTGACTGGCTTCTGCACATCCAGCAGGCCAGTGCCGGTATCGACCAATGTCAATTCTGTTTCGTGTTCCAGCAGCAGACAATGGCAGACAATGGTTGGGAAGTTTGGAACGAGTAAAGTTCCACAATTGATGTGATGGATTTTTGTCATTTCGGTGCCGATTAGAAGGACGTTTTAATCGGAAGTCCTGAACAAAGAATCTGATGCCCGCATTATACTGACCGCTGATCTCAGATTCACCATGCCCACAGTCGATGCACTTTGAGTCCACAAAGAAATCGCCAAGGACATTCTCAAACACTCGCTTTGCCACGTTTGCCATGACAGCACCATAAAACTTCGCAGCAGTTCGCTGCATTTTCTGAGTCAGACCGAGAACAATTGCCAACTTACAGTCAGTTGCGAGGCGAGTTGCTCTGCGGATATTACAATTAAGTGAATCACAACAAGTCGTCTACTGGGCAGAATTGAGCATCAAAATGTTTTCATTCCGAAAACCGTCCACCGAATATGTCCGCAGCTTCCTGTCCGATCAGAAGAATCGGGATTTCACCTACTCGGCAGTCGGTGCCACGGCAGGAACACCGCCAGCAGGTTTCGTCGTCGATCACACTCGCATCAAACTCGGCAATGGTGAACAGGTATTCGAGGCAGCAAAGAATGCGATCAAGTGCTGGGAGCACTTTCAACTGGGCTGGGTCGAATCCAGTTCCAGGGATATTCCAATTGAAAAAGGACAGGTCGTCGGAGTCATGGCCCGAGTCTTCGGATTATGGTGTTTGAACGCCTGCCGAATTGTTGCCGTTATTGATGAAGTTGGATCTATCAGTCGCTACGGCTTCGTTTATGGAACCTTGCCGGGCCATGTTGAATCCGGTGAAGAACGATTTCAGGTTGAGTGGAGTCGAAACGACAATACTGTGTGGTACGACATCCTTGCCTTTTCAAGGCCAAATCATTTTCTGACTCGCCTTGGATATCCGATGGTACGCAGAATCCAGAAGAAGTTTGCTCGTGACTCTGCGGTGGCGATGCAACTGGCGATCAGGAGATTATCATTCGGTGAAGCCAGCAAGTTCCAATGATGACTCTCGGACAGGTTCTCTCGATCCAGATTGAAAGATTCGATGTCGCAGGCGACCCGGCTGACTCGTGGACATCTGCGATCCGCAAGATGAACGTGTCACGGGCGGTTCATGTTGGAAACATCGGCATTGCTGGCGATGAGCAGGCGGACAGGTGAATCATGGTGGACCAGACCAGGCGGTTCTTGCGTATGCCTCGAAACACTATGAGGCATGGAATGCCGAATTCCCTGACATGAACTTTAAGGCAGGTGGCCTTGGCAAAAATCTCTGTCACAGACATTGACCTGTTATTGATGGAACGTGCCAGAGAGTGGTTGCTCGAAGAAGGCTAATGAGAGCATCATCTCCGGTTCACTTTTGGCTAACCTGCGAGACAAACAATGCGAAAAACCAAAGAGCAATTACTTGAATGAATCGGGACAACCTCCAACCCCAGAAAACAGATAAATGACTTGGATTGAATGGTACAACAGCCTTGAAAAGCCCTCATGGACGCCTGCTCCATCGACCATTGGGATGATCTGGCAGATTCTCTACCCGATTATCATCGTCACGTTTGGTTTCGTGTTCGTGCAGGCGATACGGAAGAAGCTGCCGTGGCAGGTCGCCTTGCCGTTCGCCATCAATCTTGTGTCGAACCTCATCTTCACCCCAATCCAGTTCGGGATGAGAAACCTGCCGTTGGCGGCTGCTGACATCCTGATCGTCTGGATCACGATCATCTGGATGGCTGGAGTCGTATGGAAGCACTACAAATGGGTAAGTCTGACACAGATTCCGTATTTCGTGTGGGTCTCACTGGCGACAGTGTTGCAACTGTCAATCACGGTGATGAATTGGGGGAGGCCATGATTCGCCTTGGCCTTTGCTGTATGTTCCGGGACCAGCCCATCAAGTTCGTCACCACGACGGCCACGGCTATCGGCAAGATGAAACGGTCTGACGCTTTGATCAAGCTGAGCCGACTCTGCATCGAGAACGCTGACGCCCTGCTGGGCTCACTTCAGTTTTGTGCAGCAAACAACATCGGCTGCTTTCGCATCAACAGCCAGATCCTTCCGATCAAGACTCACCCTGAATGTGGATATGACGTCTCAGATCTGCCCGAAGGCGATGAAATCATTCGACGGTTCAAAGAGTGCGGGAAGTTCGTCCAGAAGCACAAGCTGCGAACCTGTTTTCATCCTGATCAATTCGTTGTCCTGAATTCGCCTCGTGCTGATGTCATCGAGAAGTCTATCCTCGAACTCGAATACCAGGCGGAGGTTGCAGAATGGGTGGAGGCCGATGTCATCAACATCCATGGCGGTGGAGCTTATGGGGACAAGCAGAAGGCCCTCACAGATTTCGCACGCAACCTTGACCGCCTGTCTTCCAAAGTCAGAAGTCGCCTGACGGTTGAAAACGACGACAAGACCTACACGCCAACCGATCTGTTGCCGGTCTGTCGATCAACTGGAATTCCTCTGGTTTACGATGTGCATCATCATCGTTGCAACCCAGATGAATTGAGCATCGAAGAAGCGACCAGGCAGGCACTTACCACATGGAACAGGGAACCGATGTTCCACATCTCCAGCCCCATTGAAGGCTGGGATGGTCCAAAGCCTGAGCGGCACCATGACTTCATTAATGTGAATGATTTCCCAAAGTGCTGGCGACGGAAAGCCATCACGGTGGAAGTGGAAGCCAAAGCCAAAGAAGTGGCCGTGGCAAAGTTGCTGACGGAACTGAAGAATAAGAAGTCCGACGCCACGTGGTTTGTGTACCTGATGCGGTGTGCCGACAATTCGCTCTACACGGGAATCACCAACGATTTGCCGTGCAGATTGGAGCAGCACAATGCAGGAACGGCCTCTCGCTACACTCGCAGTCGTCTGCCAGTTGAGTTGGTGTATCATGAGCCACAGGAAAGCCAAAGCCACGCATTGAAACGTGAACTGGCGGTCAAGGCATTTTCCCGGCAGGAGAAAGAGTCGCTGATTCGGGCAGCGGGGTGATGACGAAAGAAGCTGCCACGGCGAAGGCTTCATGTCTTTGTCGTTGTCTCGCCCTTGCTGCTCGAAAATGCTCGATAGAGCAACACGTCGTAGACGATCTTCAATCCTCCAGCCAGGAAGAACGGCACACTCATCAGTCCGGTGCTACCAACTAGAATAATTGCCAGCATGGGCGAGATCGAAGCGCCGACCGACCGCGCGACCGCCGTGACCCCTGCCGCTGCGGATCGTTCATCCGGTCGCACAACAGCCATTGTATAGGCCTGGCGGGTCGGCACGTCCATCTGTGAAATGCTGAACCGTAGTAAGAGCAGACCCACGGCCCAATACACGTTGGGCATCAGAGGAACCAGGATCAGCAGCACGTTCGATGGCAGATGCGTGAAGACCATCGTGTTCACCAGCCCGATGCGTCGAGCCAACCAGCCAGCAGCCAATGCGGACACGCCAGCCAGGAGATTGGCGAACAAGAAGATCGTGCCAAGCATCGCTGGGTCGAGTTGAAATCGGACGTGGAACCAGTAGGCGATAATGCTCTGAATCACGAAACCGCCGCCGAACGCATCGAGTGCAAACAACAGCGACAGTTTGAAGACGACCCATCGGGATTCGTGAAGCCCCAACACAGTCTTAATGGGCGTGGAAGATTCCTTGCCAATGTTGGCTTCGATTGCCGGAGACAACAGGGTAAACCCGCCGATCAACACCAGTCCGATGCCTGCGTAGGCCAGCAATACCGGGCGAAAGGCCGCGGCTCCAATGAAGCCGAAGTGCTGTGATGCCTCAGCAATTAATCCACCCGCCAACGCTCCGAGGGCGGTAGAAAATGAACCAACGAGGTTGTACCAGGCGAACACATCGGTTCGTTGTTCATCACTGACGATGTGTGAGAGAGCAGCCTGCTCCACGGACAGGAACGGCCCAATTTCGTTCCCGCTGGGGCTAATGACGCCGATTGTGGCAGCAACCAGGAGCAAGAACATGTTGCCGGTCGAGACGAAGACAATTCCTGCCAGCACCATCAGAATTGCGCCGGCGATCAATGTACGCCGACGCCCCAGCCGGTCAGCCGTTGTCGTGAGCCAAAGGGAGATGGCTGTGTCTCCGGCCAGGGTGAGAGTCAGCAACAGCCCGACTTCCCAATCTTTCAGACCGACTTCGACCAGGTACAGGACCAACACGACCGAAAGAAGGCCGTAGGCGAACATCCTGGAACAGCGGGTCGCAAACAGCAGCCGCCCGTCTCTTGTCAATTTCCCTCTAACCTCGTTGCCGCTCACTGGAAGGCCCCTTCAGACTTCGCTGGCGGAAAAATCGCCCAGCACCGGCACGATCACGATCACGATCACTGTCGCGTGCAGAATACCGTGGACGGTTTCAACGCCAATGGTGATGCACCAAACAAGGAAGGCTCGAAAACGGAACATCGCCTTCACTGTTTCTTCCAGGACAACGCAGCAGCTCCGATGAAAATGATCCATTCGGTCGCTGCAAGGGCGAACGTCGTGGTGGGAATGCCGTTGTACAGCATAAAACTCAGGGTTCGGAAAGCTACCAGACATCCATGAATCAGCAGGCACAGGAACAACGGGAAAGCCACGTCTGAAGGACGCAACAACGGCCACAGAAAGGCCAGACCAATCGCCAATTGCAATCCGCCGTAGATAGTGAGGAATTCTGATTGTCCTGAGCCAGTCTGGAGGGAAAATCCCACCGCTCTGGATGTTTTGTCCGGCATCAGGGCGCACCATCCTGCAAGGACAAGATACGCTGCGCCAACGATTGCCAAAAAGATGCGTGCCATAGGAACTCGCTTTGTCCTGAACGGTGATGAGTTTTCTTGATCCGGGGTAACAATCAACCAGAGGGTTCATGATGTGACTTGCCGAGCCTCGACACCAATGCCGCTACTTCCTGATCCAGATGTGGAATCGCTTCATCCGGGCCGCAGCAGTCAAGATCGTGCACGTGCCAGAATTCGACTTCTGCCAGCCAGTTCGGAAAGTCGCGCTGAATCATGGGCCGATGCTCAGCTTCTTTCACGGCAACAACATGATCGTTTGACGCAAAGTCAGTGTCGGTCACTTTCAATGGACCCCGCAGATCATCATCAACAGCGATGTTCTGTTTCTGCAACGCCGAAATCGAATCACTTGACATCGGGCCGGGATTTCGAGGATCAGGTGCGAGTCCTCTGGACACCGCATTCCATTCCAGTCCCATTTCCTTGGCCTTTGCGTTGAACAGGATTTCGGCGTATCGACTGCGGTAATAGTTTCCGGTGCAGAGAAAGAGAACTGTTTTCATTGGAAGTGCTGAGCAAGACGGATTGGTCCAGAAGGATAGTGGCAGTTGAACTCATACTCATCCAGCACTTGGCAATTCACATTCGCCCAACAAGTCGAGTCGTCTGCTCGAACATTGTAGTTGCTGTCTCTGGCTGTTCAACAACAACGATCCAGGCATGCAAAATAGCCGTCTTCGAAAGGCTTGCTTGTGCGTGCTCTGTGAATGTGAAAGAACCTGACGGAATCCCAGTTCTTGCGCTCGTTTAGTCGTTCCAAATCCACCAAAATTTCGACGACTCAACCACTGAGACCCGTACAGTGCCCGACGTTCATGTCGCGAAGTTGCTACATTGCGGAGCGGATGCTGGAGTCTGAAGGGAACACTGTCGCAGGCGATGGCTGCCGTCTCCGTATGATGCCGCGTTCTTTTTGAGAGTTGCCGAATGGACATGCCACTGGACTCAAGCCGCGAGCGTCGCTTCCGTGGATCAATCCTCGTTTGCCTGTGGACCGTCAGTTTCTGCAACGTTGGACTTTTCCCAGTTGGCATCGCGGGATTGGCTGCGTGTCTGCATGGGATCAGCAGTCCCGTTCGAGCGGATGAACTGCAGAAGACAGAATCTCCTGTGGATTCTGCAGTGGAGTTCACTGTCGAAGGCGAAAAAACTCGTTCTACCCTAACCGGCCGAGTTCTCGTGGAGGCACTGGTTGGCGGCGTTCTTCTTGAGGAGCGAAGTGGACGCATCCGGCGGTTGACACCCGGAGTAATTGTGTCTCGCAAGAATACGGAAATGCCGTTCGCCCCCCTGACATCGGATGAGCTAGCCGCCGAACTGCTGACGCAGGTCCCCGCGGGATTTGAAATTGTGCAGACCGACCACTACGTCATCTGTTCCAACTCGTCCGAGGAATACGCCGAGTTCTGTGGAAAACTTCTGGAGAAGGTTTTCGTCGAGTACTTCAAGTTCATGACCGAACAGGACGTGCCGATCAAAGAGCCGGCGACAAAACTTCCGATTATCATTTTAGAGTCAGAGGCCGACTTTAAGACGTTTGCCGCGAGTCAGCATCCGGAAACATTGTTTGAGAACACTCCGGGCTATTATTCCATTCGCGAAAACCAGACGCTGCTGATGGACCTGACTCGCGACCGCTCGGTTCGCTCAGCCTCCGCCATTCGAAAACGTCTCGCCGAGCAGCCGCTGCAGGTCGGCACGATGGTTCACGAGGCGGTGCATCAACTGGCTTTTAATTCCGGACTGCAGGTACGGATGGCCGATAACCCGGTCTGGTTCTCCGAAGGCCTGGCTCTGTATTTTGAGCAGATTTCGCCGCGATCTTCGACCTTGTGGACGAAGCCTGGTGTTGTGAATGCGCGGCATCATCCCGAGTTCGTTCGCTGCACAGAAGCCGGCGGGCCTCAAATCGGTTTCAACGATCTGATGCGATCGGATGCTGCGTTTCTGGATGCTTCGACAGTGGCCGTGGCGTATGCGGAGAGCTGGGCGGTGACGACGTATTTATTCCGGCAGCAGAAGGCCGGCATGAAATTGTTTCTGGCGACTCTTTCCCAACGAAAGCCGCTGCAGGCCGTGACACCCGAACAGCGAATTCAGGAATTCACAGCGGCCTTCGGAAAATCGCCAGACGAAATGGAACGCGAAGCAGTCTCCTTTGTACGGCGACTTCGCGTTCCCAAATGATCCAGAGAAAAGGAAGTTTGTTATGTCATGGTTTACTGAAAACCCGTGGCCTTTGATTCTACTTTTGTCCGGTGCAACGGTCGTCATGCTGATTCTGGGCGGCAGCAAAGGACGCAGTGTCGCGATTGTTCTCGCGTTGCTGGCCATTGCCGTTTACTTCCTTGAATCCTCGATCGTCACGTCCGGCGAACAGATTGAAGGGAGTCTGCAAAACCTGCTGAAGGGATTTATTGCCGAAGACCTGACAGCCATCGATCAGCAGATTGACGATGACGCGCCGGGCCTGAAGGAAAAAGCAAAACAGGGCCTGCAGCTGGTGAATCTTGACAAGACTTTTCACATGCAGGACATCGTGGTGATGGTTGAGGAAAACGGCCAGAAGGCTATTGCTGAACTGCGAGCCAATGGCAGTCTGACCGTTGAAAAAGCCAACATGCCTTATCACGCAGCGACTCGCTGGCGGACCCATTGGAAGCGGGTCGGTGATCGTTGGAAGCTGGCCGAAGTGCATCGGCTGAACTCGGTCACGGGCGAGGAAATCGGAGTTCTGGATGCCCAGTGAATCGACGAAACTGCTCAGCGTTCCTGATCACCTGGTGGTGACAGCGGCGAGCCTGCAAGCGGGAATCGACTTCATTGAAAGTCGACTGCAGACTGCCATGTCGATCGGCGGATGCCACGTGCACATGGGGACTTATAATGCCGTGCTGAAACTTGGCGAAGGGCTGTATCTGGAGGTGATTGCGATCGATCCGGACGCACCGCCGATTAATCGCGCCCGCTGGTTTGGTCTTGATCGACTGTCGGCTGTCAGTGAGCCGCAGCTGGCCACTTGGGTGGCTCGCACGAACAATATCGAAGCGGCGATCGCGGCGACGGGTGAATGGACCGGCCCGGTGGAACCCATGAGCCGCGGGGCTCTGGAGTGGAAAATCACGATTCCGCCCGATGGAAAGATGCCGTTTGCCGGTGTTGCTCCGGCGATCATTCAATGGGCTGCGACCAGTCACCCCACCGAAAAAATGCCGACTTCAGAAGTGTCGCTGGTCGAACTGCAGATGGTGCATCCGGAAGCGTCGGAGCTCAATCGGCGACTGGCTGAGATCGGCTTCGAGCATAGCCAGCTGATCCCACCCGCTATTTCAGGAAAATCCCCGCGGCTCGCAGCGACGTTCCGGACATTGGCCGGCGAAGTACGGCTCGGATGAGACGAAAACGATCCGTTCCAGCCAAGCCTTACAAAGCCCCCGATTTCAAATCGCCAATCGCCAATCTGCTCATCCGGCCCAATTCTTTGCGTGACTACTACTTCTTCTGCCAGCGCTGCCATTCCAGGCCCGGACGTTCCGCACGGAACTGAACGATTCGCTGATGGTCAACTTCTGTCACATAAACGGTCTTTCCATCGACGCCGCCGAAGCACAGGTTGCTGGGCTTCGTCCCGAGCACGTCAATTTCGCGGATCACTTCACCCGCGGGCGAAACAACGGCGACCGTTCCTTTGCCGTGTCGAGTGATAAAGAGATTGCCGTCCACATCACAACGCATTCCATCAAATCCGAAATCCGGAAACTTGATCAACAGACGTTTGTCGGCGAGATCACCGGTCTCTGTGATTCGGAAGGCCCAGACGTTTCGCTGCCCGCTTTCGTTTACATACAAAGTGTTTCCGTCGGGACTCACATCGATCCCATTGGTTGTTCCCATTCCTGATGCCAGTAGAGTTGTGGAACCGTCCCGGTCGATTCGCCACAGTTGCCCTGTGCTTTCGGCCCAGTTGGGATCGCTGGCGTAGAGCACTCCGGTTGCGGTGATGGCGAGGTCGTTTGGCTGGTTCATTTTAGGCTGATGAGCATGCACGCTGACCTTGCGCGTCGCCGGGTCGATCTTCAGAATGTTGTGTTCGGTGTAGTCGGCCACGTAAAGAAATCCATCGGCGTCAAAGCGAAGTCCGTTGCCAACACTTTTTCCGGGCAGGGTGACATAAACTTCGGCCTTGCCGTCCAGAGTCACCTTTCCGATCGTCTGCTGGCTGCCAAAATTCACTGCGAAAAAATTGCCATCTCGATCAACGGCAGGGCCTTCGACTCCTGGAGTAAAGCTGCCTTCGGCTGTGAACGGCTTTGCCACATACAACGGATCTTCAGCAAGGACCTGCGTCATCGAAACGCCTGCGACAAGCAAGAAAGCTGCGAACCTGAAACACAACATGGACATGAGATTCTCCAGGAGAAATCAGTTGAAAACGAAAGGTGCCGAAATGATGAGGATGGAGGCGAAGCGGCGGCTCGTCCGGTAAGAGACGGACGAGTTGCCTGAATGCAAATTAGCAAATTATTCGGCAGCTCGTTTTTGGCGAAACAGCCATGGCACAAGCCCATCATTGTCCTGATAGGCGGGTGTCCAGGAGTTGTGTCCCACGTCTGGCATTTCCACATAGATCGGTCGACCGCCTGCATCGCGAAGCGCTTTCACGGCACTGCGACTGCGTTCGACGGGAACGGTCTGATCAGCGTCACCGTGCACAACCCAAACAGGCAGATTCCTGATGGCTGTGACTTTCGCAGGGTCAGCCGCACCACAGATCGGCGCGACGGCTGCAAACCATTCCGGGTGGCGAATCGCAAGGTCGAACGATCCGAAACCGCCCATCGACAGGCCAGTCAGATAGACTCGGCTCGTGTCGATCTGATCTTCTTTGAGAGTCCGCTCGATCATCTGCATCACAACCTGCAGTTCTGCACTCGGCGATTCCGGCATTTGCGGGTCAGACTTGCTGGTCCAGTCCACTTCCATCCATCTCCGTTCGGGATGGCACTGAGGCGCCAGAACATAGCAGGGAAATCGTTCGCGCCAGTGAGGCTGTGCCATCTGAGTCGGAAAATACAGCAGCTGCAGAGCGTTGTCTGTTCCTCGTTCGCCGGCCCCATGCAGAAAAATCACCAGCGGATATTTTTGATCTTTTTCAATCACGGCTGGCTTCATTAAACGGTAGTGGATTTCTTCTTCCTTGGATTCGCTGCCCGTGAAGAGGATCGATTTGTCTTCATAAACTGCGGTCGCCTCAACTGCCGTCGGAGCTGCCGCAGCTTCAGCGACTGGCGGCTTTCCAACGACATGATCACGCCACAGCCAGACGAGCGATTCCGGCATGATCGCACCGCCATGCTTGCCGCTGTGAGCACCGGTTCCACCGACAAATTTATGATCGTAGCCCTTGAACTTCAGGGCCTTCTCCATCTGAAGATTGGCGAGCCACCAGTTACCGTGCTCGTTGTCGAGATCATTTTCCCCATCCTGCAGGAAGACTCGAATCGGCTTAGCGGGCGTCTTGCGAATCATGGCTTCGTACGCATGACCTCCGCGGATGTTAGTGAAGCTTCCGATGTGGCTGAGCACTTTGCTGAACCATTCCGGGTGCTCCCAGGCGGCGGTGAATGCGCAAATCCCGCCACTCGACATTCCACAGATCGCTCGATCATCAGCGTGCTCTGAAATGTTCAGCCTTTGATCGGTGATCACATGCGGCAAAAGTTCCTGCATGACAAATCTTGCATACTGATCGCTCAGCGTGTCGTATTCAAAGCTGCGATTGCTGGCGCGCCAGCGACTTTCCGGAATCACGTCGCCCTTATGGCCGGGGTTAATAAACAGCCCAATTATCACCGGCAACTCGCCTCGATGAATCAAGTTGTCCAGAACAATCGGAACACGCACCTGTCCATTTTCATCAACGTAGGCATGCCCGTCCTGAAAGACCATCAGGCAGGCAGGCTGTGTTCCATCGTACTGCTTTGGAACGTACACGAAGAATTCACGCTTCGTGTCTTCGAAGATCGTGCTTGTCCACTCATGCTTTGTCACAGTTCCCTGCGGCACTCCGTCCTGGCGCTGGGAATCGGGACCCAGCTGATAAACATCATCCGGACTGACCTGTTGCGCGGAGGCGGTCTGCATCATCACGCAGACGGCAGTCAGCATCAGAAGGGAGATGCTGCTGTGAAAGGAAAGTTGTTGGTACAACATCAAAATGTCCTGTCTTCCTGCAAAGTCAAAAACAAACTGTGACTGGGGACTCAGTCAGAGATACAAACATCAAGGCAACTCAGCAACCCCACGATCCCCATCCGTCGTAAGCGAAAAGTCAGCATCATCCTTAATCATTGGTGACATGATCGCTGACCATTTTTCCGTATTGAGGAGCAAGCCCTTTTCCCGAAGTGCAGACTCTGTCCTGCGCTCCGATGAGTGTCAAGCCACCTGAACAAATGCTGTATTTTTCCAAGTCGCTTCGCGCCTCGTTCCGCGTCGATACTATCCGTTGGCGTTCGTGTGATTGCGGTAAGCCCCGAGTTGTTGTCGGCTTCACAATGCTCAGCGACGATTGGCTGAAATCACTGTCACAATGAACGCTGTCACAATGAACGCTGTCACAAATACAAATCGCCTTCGACACTCCAACGCTTTGAGAAACACCTGGGTTTAACGAAAATACGGTTCAAAAAGTAGCAGGCACACTCCGAGTGCCGTCCGCCAAGCTTCGAAAACACTGTTCTTCTTGCGGCTGCGGCACACGGAATGTGGCTGCTACTATGAATAATTGAACGGTATTGCGTTTAACGAGCGTTCATTACTTGAGCATCTTCCTCCAGAGGTAACGTCATGAAGATTGATCGCATTGAAGCCATCCCTGTCTGTGTGCCTCTGAAAAAAGGGATGACGACAAAGACAGCACACGGCGAACACGTCACGTCTCCGTATGTGATTGTGCGAGTCTTCACGGACGCGGGGATCGTTGGTCTTGGTGAGGCTACCGTGTCGGCCCTTTGGACGGGCGAAAATCAGTCGACATCGCTTGCTGTGATTCGCGAAATTCTGGCTCCGGCATTGATTGGCCGCGACCCGCGCGATATCACCAATATCCGACGGGCAATGGATCTGGTCGTCAAGTTGAATCCTTTCACCAAAGCGGCGCTGGAAATGGCGATGTGGGACATCGCAGGAAAAGCGGTGAACCTGCCGGTGTATCAGCTGCTTGGTGGAAAGGTGCGTGACAAAGTCCGCATTAAACTTGTTGTGTGGGCTCGTGATGTTGCCGGATCCCGAGCGATGGCCGAGCAGCATCTGGCTCTTGGCGTCACCTGCGTCAAAGTCAAGACGGGGCTGGATCCGGTGAGCGACATTGCTCGCGTGCGTGCGGTGCGGGAAGTCTGCGGCCCCAACATTCCATTAACGATTGATTCCAACTGCGGATGGACTCTGCAGCAGGCGAAATACTGCCTGCAGGAACTGGCGGATGTAAATCTGTTGCTGGCCGAGCAGCCGATCGGCCCTGGCGATCACACGGCGATGGCAGAACTTCGACGTGACACCAGAACGCCCATCATGGCCGATGAAAGCATCTTTACATTACAGGATGCGTGGCTGCTGTCGACTCACCGCGCCGTCGACATCTTCAGTATTTATCCGGGGAAGCATGGAGGAATTTCGGCGACCGGCGATATCGTCGCTGTGGCTCGCGCGGCCGGGCTTCGCTGCACCATCGGCAGCAATCTGGAGCTTGGGATTGGCACTGCCGCAATGTTGCATGTTGCGGCCGCGTTCTCGGAAGTTGACACAGACGCGTTCCCCGCAGATACCATCGGCCCGTTTTATCACGAAGCCGATTTAATCACGACGCCGCTGAATCTTGGCCCGCCCGCAGCGATGATTCCTGACGGGCCGGGTCTGGGTGTGGAACTGGATGAAGATCAGCTGAAGAAGTGGCGAGTCGACTAATTCGGTTACTACTTCGGTCACTGCACAAACGGTCGTTCTCTCATCCATCGGAGCATCAATTCCACGTTGGATTGGTACTCGGCGTTCTCCGTATTTTTTCCGCCTTCAGGATGAGCAACGCCCACTTCTATCCGGTAAACCTCTTCGCTTTCAGGTTCCGCCGGATCTCCTGTGCGGTGCTGCCATTCCATTAAAGCCATACGCATTTTCACGAGTCGTTCTGCGACGGCAGGATTCGCAGCAAGATTGTGCAGCTCAAAAGGATCAGCCTGAGTATCGTAGAGTTCTTCCTGCGGCCGAGTTGCCGCCATGATGAGACTTTGGTCAGCATTTAGAAGGCCTTCCGCATACAGCCGGCGCATCGCTTTGACGATGGGCTTATTGTCCTTGTAACGGTTCGGTTGCAGGTAGGGTCGGCTGGGGAATCCGTTGCGAATGTATTTCCAGCGCGTGTCACGGATACTGCGAATCAGGTCGACCGTTTCATCGGCTCGGTCACGAGCCGCGAAAACATATTCGCGGGGTTTGTACCCATCACTGAAGATATCCTGAGACGGCATCGTTGAGGATTTCGGAATCCGTGCAAACCCAAGGGAAGTTGCCGCCAGATCGATATGTTCGACAACGTCGTCACGCACTTTCCCAATGTCAACGCCGTGGCCACGAACAATCAAGGGGACATGAGTCCCACCGTCGTACAGAAACTGTTTGTTGCGGACATGACTGATTCCATGATCAGTCATGAAGAAAACGATCGTGTTGTCAAATTCACCCGCATCTTTCAAACGCTGAATCACACGCCCGACTTCCATGTCCGTGTAGCGAACCGTGTCGAGATATTGCGCCCAGTCTTCTCGAATAATAAAATCCTCGGGCAGGTACGGAGGGAGCTTCACGTCATCGATCGATGTCACGGATCCGAGATCCTTCAGAGCGCGGACCGGCCAATGCTTGCCATTTCCCTGACCACGATACTTGCCCCCCTGAAGCTGGACCTGCACAAAGAACGGTTTACTGGGGTCTCGCACGGCCCAGTGGTCGATATCGTAGGTCGCCGGCTGGTTCCATTCGAAATTGTAGTCCGTTTTGGCAATCTTCACCGCAGGCGTCGTTCGAGCATTTTCTTCACTGCGAAGAAAATCCTCGACCGTCAGATTGTTCGTATGATAACCGGCACGACGAAAGATCGACGGCACCAGATCCACACTAGCCGGCAGATGAATTTCATGCCCGGGAACTCCTGACCGATGATTCTGAGCGCCAATGCTCGTCTGATAATGACCGGTGATCAACGCCGACCGACAGATGCTGCAGATCGGCGCCGTCACAAAGGCTCGCGAAAATCGAGTCCCATCAGCCGCCAGGGCATCGACATTCGGCGTGTGAATAGTTGTTTCACCAAAACACCCGAAGTTAGCGGACATGTCTTCCACAATGATCCACAAGATATTTGGCGGCTTCGTCGCCCGTGGCGGATATGCAGACGACTGCCGCTCCGCCTGCCGCTGATCATTGACATCTGTCACCGTCGGCTCAAATGGATTTCCGTTGTCATACACGCCCGTCCAATCAGGCCGCCGACCGGAGAGCACGGCGGTGCGTGACGGATTGCAGACAGGTGCGGCGCAGTGAGCATTGGTGAAAGCCACTCCCATCTTCGCCAGGCGATCGAGGTTGGGAGTTTTCGTATGACGGTTGCGGCCCAGATGACCTACCCAATGATTGACATCATCCACAGCAATAAAGAGGACGTTCGGTTTTTTAATTTCCCCGGCAAAGAGAACTCCGGAAACGGATGTAACCAACAGGGTCAGAAAAATGCCAGCCTGGCGAGAGAAACGCATGCGGGATCGCCTCCGGTGGTGAGCACGGGGAAGATGTGTTATCGTGCAGTTTAACCGACACAGCCGCATTGAAAATTTCGCGGCATGAACTTTTTGAGCATATCTGATTCTTTATGGCCGGACGATCTGAAGCACGCCGATTTGTGCTGCAAATGTTGTATCTTGTTGATCAAAATCCGGACGCGGATAAAGACCGGATCCAGTTTGAGATGCGGAAGGAATTCGTTGAAACCCCGATTCGCGACTTCGCATGGATGCTGTTCCAGGGTGTTCTCGTCAACCGCGATGATCTTGACGAACTGATTCGAAAAACCGCTGTGAACTGGCGAGTCGAGCGGATGCCGCCGACGGATCGCAACGTGATTCGCATGGGCCTGTATGAAATGACAAAAATGGGAACTCCCCCGGCCGTTGTCATGGATGAAGCCATCGAGATGGCTCGCGAATTTGGCACAGAAAACTCCAGTGCATTCGTCAACGGAATTCTCGATAAGCTGGCACCAAAAGGCACCCCCGGGAACACCGACACACCGCCGACAAATGCTTGATTACGCAGCGGCTGAAAAATCGATTGTCTGAATCCAGCGAACTCGCTGAGTGCAGCAAACGGTTGGCATCGCCGCGACGGTTGATGCCGTCAGAGCGTTCGCGACAGACCGGGGCTAAGAGCCCAGAAGTCCTGCGGCGGGGCTGTGCGGAACTGCATCCAGGCGCGAAGAATGGGATGGAAAAAGCCCAGAGATGCGGCATGCAACGCGTGCCGCGCTTCTGTTGGTTCTTCGCCGTCAAAACGAGGAGCCTGACGAATGGCGCCAAACGGAGCGTAGTATTCATCGCCCACAACGGGATGCCCAATGTGTGAAAGATGAACGCGTATCTGATGGTTTCGACCCGTAAATAAAACACACTCGACGATCGAATGCGTTTCGAAACGCTCGACCACCGTCACTTGTGTTTTTGCAGGACGAGCATTCTTTGCCTCGGGTGTCGCCGACATTAGAACACTGTTTCCTCCAGGACGCTGCCCGATCGGAAAATCCAAAGAGCGAGATTCAAAATCCGGCACTCCCTCAATCATGGCCACGTACGATTTCGAAAGCTGCCCCTGCTGAAAATCGATCGACAGCAGACGGTGAGCCAGATGTTCCTTGGCCGTCACAATCAGCCCGCTCGTCATGCGATCCAGGCGATGAACAACCCCTGGCCGCAACAGACCACGAATCCGCGTCTGCAGATCCAGGTGACTCTGCAGAACATTCGACAGCGTACCGACCTGAAAGTCGCCGACCGGATGCGCCACAAGTCCGGCCGGCTTATCAACAACAATGATCCATGGATCTTCGTAGACAATAGAGACGGGCGTGGTGTCCGGCTCAAGCAGCTTATCCGGTGGCTCCACCAGGCGAACGCGAACCCGCTGCCCGGTAAACACTCGATCCATCGCTTCCGCCGGCTGATCATCAATGCAGGCCAGGCCAGCGCTCACCATTCGATGCAGCCGCCATGAAGTGTAGTTGCGCAGATGTTTCGCAAGGAAGGAATCAATGCGGACGCCGGACAGATAGGGCTCAACGATGAATTCAACCGTGAAAGGATACATGGTCACTGTGGCCGTGTGAAAACACGACTTGCTGAATTGCTCGTTTCAGTCATTCGATTCCGTTATTCATCCAGAATGGTCACCGGCTCGGGCGGCCACCAGTCTTCTACCTGCAACAGGCTGAGCATCTGACTGCGAAGTGTCTGAGTCAGTGGATCGACTCCGCGCGGCTTTCGACCAGGATCCACTTCGAGGGCTTCTCCGATCGAAAAATTGACGCGCCAGCAGGGATGTGAGGTGACTCGATCTGTCATGTCTTCTTCAAGACGGTGAACGGTCTCCGCGATACGCTCGGGCGTCACAGGACCACGTGCCCCATCATCGAGATAGTCGACAGGGTACATGGACAACGTCTGAGCGTAATAGCAGTCGGTCAGCTGGCGCCAGCGATAGCTTTTTTCATCGTCCGAAAGTTGGCCCTTGAGCAGTTCGGGAACGATGGCGCTGCGGATGTCCTTTACGCGCGAGATCACATCGCCGGTGCGTGCCTTCCCAAGCCATTGTCGTTCTGCAGGCTGCAGAATTGCATTCATCAGATTGGTAATACGGGGCCTGAAAGAACCGGTTCGGCTGTCGCCAAAGATTTCAATTTCCCGGGCAGCCAGCAGAGCATTCGCGAGGCGTTGAATTCGCTGCTGCACGGGAAGATGCTGATGACTTTTCCAGAACGTACGTTCTTCAAGGCGTTTGAGCGTCGGCCCGATACAGTCCATCAATTCCCCGACAAGGCGATAACGTAACGCAATAGGATGAATGACAACCTTTTTTCCGGGTGCATACTCGGCGCGTTTTTTGGCTGCCACACGAGCGATAAAAGAAACACCGTCCATTAGCGAGTTCAGGCGGTCATTGGCTCGGGAGATCACTCCTTCCGGAAATATCACGAGCGGTCGCTCGGCCTGCGATACCATCTGCACGGCCGTGTCCAGCGACTGACGGTCGAGCCCTTCACGGTAGATACTAAATCCGCCCAGCCGGCGAACAACGAATGCTTCCAGCTTCGTCTGTTTAAAGATGTGCCAACTGGCCATCGAATAAACATGACTTGGAATTTTCCGACACAGCATTCCAATGGCCATCGGGTCGGAATCACGGCAATGATTTGGACACAGCAGAATGCCATGTCCGCGCTTCAAGCTGTCGCGGACATAATCGAGCCCCTGGTACGTACACTGCACAATTCCATACGAACTCCTGAGGTACGGTCTCAGCCAAAGCCGAAACATCCAGGACAGTAGTTGTCCTCGATAAGGAGGCACAAACTGATAGGGCTCATCAACTACAACACGATGCATCGTTCGGAGCCGGCAGAAGGGAGCTTTTTGACGTATTGGAGAAAGAGTCTAAATAAAAAGGCGAGCCAACTCAGGCTCGCCCTTCAAATCGCTTTAGTCATCAACGTTCGGCAACGATCTCTATGATGCTTCCAGTTCAGATGGCTGGTTCGCACGGCGAGCGCGCATCTCAGCACGGCGGCGATCTCGGCGACGAATGTCACTGGGTTTTTCGTAGAATTCACGTTTGCGCATCTCTTTCTTCACGCCGGCATGCTCAACCAACTTACGAAACCGACGGACCGCTTCATTCACACTCTCATTATCACGCAAACGCAACTTAACCACAAAAACCCTCCTCTGGGATATATGAACACCTGAACAGTTGAGAACTCAGTATTGAATTTAATGTACCAAACGAGAAGCGAAATGCAAATTGCTGACTTCGAGCATTTACGATCGAAGGAGAAAGATGTAAGTCCTGCAGATCCAGAATTCCACTAAACTGAATCGCCCCAAGTTGGCATTTCGGTCGCCTGACATTGGCACATTGAAGGTGCGGGATGGGGTATTGGCCTGTCCTGTCGCGGTCCGACTCGATGGTGCGATTCCGCAAATTGGCAGCCCGCAACGTCCCTCGTAGTGTCAGATTACAGATCTGAGCACCAACTTGCCTACGAGACTTTTCTCTCAGAACACGAAGTTATCGGCAAAATTCTCTCATGAGCCGCGACTGCATCTACATCATCGACACATTTTCTCTGATGTTTCAGGTCTTCCACGCCATCCCTCCGATGACCGGGACCCAGGGACAGCCGACGAATGCCGTTTTTGGGTTTACCCGCGATATCTTCGCCATTCGGGACCGTAAACCCACTTACCTTGTTTGTGCCTTTGATTCCCCGGGGCCCGGCAAGCGGGATGAGATTTACGACAAGTACAAAGCCAACCGCGCCGAAATGCCGGAAGATTTACGGCCTCAGATTCCCCTGATTAAACAACTGCTGGAAGGTTTTCGCATCCCGGTTCTGGAAATGTCCGGATGGGAAGCCGACGACGTAATCGCCACCATCACGGCTCAGGCGGTTGCCAAAGATCTGGATGTCGTGATTGTTTCGACTGACAAGGATGCACGCCAGTTGCTGGGCCCGCAGGTGCGGATGCTGAACTGCCGAAAGAATTTGTTTCTTGACGAAGCGGGATTGATGGAAGACTGGGGCGTCCGACCAGATCAGGTGGTGGACTTTCAGTCGCTGGTTGGTGATGCCGTTGACAATGTTCCGGGCGTTCCCAAAGTCGGCCCGAAGACCGCTAAGACTCTGCTTGAGCAGTTTGGAACTCTCGACAATGTTCTGGCAAATGCCGATAAGGCTCCCGGAAAAAAACTGGCCGAGAATCTCATGACGTTTGCTGATCAGGCGCGACTCAGTCGAGAACTGGTCCGCCTTCGCACTGATCTGCCGATGACGATCGATTTTGAAGCAGCGCGCATCGAAGAACCTGATTCCCGGGCGCTTTATGATCTGTTTACGGTCCTCGGATTTCGACGGCAGGCGTCCGAGATGCGTGATAAGCTCGATGACCTGCCCGACGACGCAACAACAGCCGCAGCTGCGGCGACCACCGCAACAGAAATAGGCGGAACAGGGGCCACCCATTCTGCATCCACAACTTCTGCATCCACAACAGTCACCGCATCCGAGCCATCACGGTCGCTGGTGATCCGCGATGCGGCTGCCGCGGCGACTGAACTGACGTCCATGCTCGACGTGCCAGAAATCTTTTTGGAGCTGGTGACCTCCGGAACCGGTGTCCGCCAGAAGCAACTGTCCGGGGCTGCAGTTTCGGATGGCACGAAAAATTTGTTGATCGATTTGTCGGGCTCGGGAACCAGTGAATTGGCCGACCTGCTGTTGTCATGGATCGCTTCCTTCCGCGGCCGAATTACCACATCAACCGCCAAGCCGCTGTGCCACATTTTGCTTTCGGCTGGAAAGAGTCTGCCGCTCAATTTGTTCGACGCATCGATCGCCGATTATCTGCTGGATGCCGGCGCTCGGGCTCATGATCTGGCCGAGATTGTCGATCGGCATGCGACGGAGGCCATCAAAAAAGTGGCCATGGCGGATTCGCGAAAGGGTCGTCAGAAGACAATGTTCGACGATGACGATGGTGCGACCACGATCGACCATTTTGCCGAGACGGCAAATCGCTGCGAGAGACAACTTCGTCTTCTGACAGCAGTCGCGAATGGACTTCGATCCAGTCTGGAAGACGATAACCTGACAGACCTGCACGACCACCTGGAATCGCCGCTGATTCGGGTTCTCGCAAAGATGGAGTTTGCCGGTATCAGTGTGGATGTGGAGGAACTGCGGCGTCAAAGCGCTGTGGCCGGTGAGGTCATCGATCGCCTTACGGCTGAGATCCATACAATGGCGGGAAAATCGTTCAACATCGATTCGCCCAAGCAGTTGAGCACTATTCTTTTCACGGAACTCCAGCTGCCTGTGATTCGCAAGACACAGACGGGGGCCAGCACTGATCAGGAGGTTCTTGAGGAACTCGCGGTGCTGCATCCGCTGCCGGCGAAGATTATGGAACGTCGCCATTTGATTAAGCTTCGAGGAACTTATCTTGATGCTTTGCCGGTGATGGTGAATCCTAAAACCGGCCGCATCCATGCGACGTTTCATCAGACGGTTGCCGCCACCGGACGACTGAGCTCCAGTGATCCAAATCTTCAGAACATCCCGATTCGAACACCAGAAGGCCGACAGGTACGTCGGGCATTTCGTGCATCGCCGGCAGACTGGACTCTGATTTGTGCCGACTACTCACAGATTGAACTTCGCGTGCTGGCCCATTTCAGTGGCGATGAAGCCATGACCGACGCGTTTCGCCAGGGCATTGATATTCACACGGCCGTCGCGAGCGAAGTGTTTCATGTGCCGGTCGATCAGGTGACAACCGATCTGCGGCGAATTGCCAAGGCCGTGAACTTCGGCGTCATTTATGGGCAAACACCGTGGGGTCTGGCTGCCGCTCTGGGGATCGATAAAAACGATGCCGCAGCGTTTATCGACGACTATTTCCGTAAGTACTCGGGCGTGGCGACATTCTGCGAACAGGTCCTGACGGACACCGCCCGCACAGGTTATGCGCGGACAATTCTCAATCGTCGCCGAGCGATCTCGGGGATTCGACGAACGACCGGGATCAATCGCAATATGCCGGAACGCACGGCGATCAACACCGTGATTCAGGGATCTGCTGCGGATCTGATCAAGAAGGCCATGCTGGATGTGGATGCCGCGCTCAGTGCCAGTTCTCTGCGTGCTACACTGTTGCTGCAGATTCATGATGAGCTGGTGTTTGAATGTCACGGTGATGACACCGTGATCCTGATTCCGCTGATCCGGAAAAAAATGCAAAACGCTCTGACACTGTCTGTGCCGCTGGAGGTTGACGTCACCATGGGACCCAACTGGCTGGATCAGACGGATGTGGAACCACTTTCCTGATGAGTCGAAAAAACTGTCTTTGCGTCTACAATACAACAGGCACGGGCGTAAAATGATCTGCTGACGAACTTGTCCACGATGTCAGAACGGACGGCACAGAAAAACACCTGGCCCGCTCAAAAAAAGTTTTGAACGAGAAATACGGTCTTCCGCACCAACCTTTCTCGGATTCTCAGTCTGCCGCTTTCTTCAAAGGGATTTAAACGATGTCAGAACCGGAAATACGAGCCTCCATTATTCAGGAACTGGCAGTGGCCTACTGGATGGAAATGGAAACAGTAATGAACTTCATTTCCAACTCCATCAATCTTGATGGTGTGCGAGCGGAAGAAATTAAGGCCTCATTGCTGGCCGATGTGCAGGCCGAACTGACGCATGCTCAGACGCTGGCCAAACGCATCAAGACTCTGGGCGGAACCGTTCCCGGCAGTATGTCGTTTGCGGCCAAGCAGGAAAGCCTTCAGCCTCCCAAAAAGAACACGGATGTCGTCAGTGTCATCAAGGGTGTGATTCAGGCCGAAGATTCGGCAATCGCGCAGTACAACAAGCTGATCAAGCTGTGCGACGGCCTCGATTACGTGACTCAGGACATTTGCATCACAGCTCTGGGTGACGAAGAAGAGCATCGTCGGGAGTTCATGGGATTCCTCGCGGAATATGAAGGCTGATCCATGTTTTCATCAGCCGCCATGCGGTAGTGGCACGTTGATTTACTCACGCATTCCGCATTTTCGTTTAACGGCGAGCCACAGGCGCAGGAGAAATCGGTCAAAGACGCCTGCGGCTTGCCGTTAAACGATTAAATCAACACTCCGCGTATCACGTTCCGGCTGATCATTCAAAAACACGGCATTTCTGTAAACATGGTGATGCCCGGTTAGAACGCGTCTTTCGCACGACACAGCGCGTGTTTGTCTGCACCGGACCAGATCCGCAGGACACGGAACTGCGAGGGCACTTCTTCGCAGGTCGTTTTTTAATGCAGAATAGCTGGCCATAATAACCATGGACAATCAGATCATTCCGCCATCGTTTCTATTTCAGTACTCAATGGCGGCCACTCAGGTCAGCGCCATCCCGCGAAAAAAAGGCGGTCTGCTGCAGCTCGATGATTCCGCGCGCCTTTTTGTGCCGAGCCGTCTGAACAACGCAGGAAGCCACCTGGGTCTGAAAGTGGCCTGGAATCCTGGAGGGATCGGCATCGAAGTGGAGGTCCGCGGCAAAAAGCTGCCTCCAGCCGGTCGTCGCAGCAGCCTAAAGACATCCGACCATCTCAGCATTTCCATTGATACGCGTCACACGGCGAATGTTCACCGGGCCACAGAATACTGTGCGTCGGTCAATGTGCTGCCGGTCGATGAAGATGCGGACGAAAAACCGTCTGTGCGTTTCGTGGAGATTGCTCAGCAGCGAGCCATGAAGCGCGATCAGGATGGCAGAAAATGCGGAGTTCAGTGCCATCCACATGCCAGCGGATACACTCTGGAACTCTGGATTCCTCAGACTCAGCTGTTTGGCTTTGACGAAGCGCCCGGAATTGGCAGAATCGGGTTTTACTGCATCGTGCATGACACCGAACTGGGTGAGCTTCCTCTAAGCATCGGCGACGATTTTCCCACGGCATTCGATCCGTCAACGTGGCTTCAGCTGGAACTGAGACCCTGACTATGCCCGTTCGTTTTTTCCGATCGACAATTTTTGGCCTGTTGAATTCCGCGGGCTTTCGCACAGCCTGGCTGAGCGTCGGCTTTCTTTCGTTTTGTTCTTCCGCTGCGGCTCAGGTGTCTGACGATGCGCCCGCCGGAGTTGTCTTTTTGGACCAGACGAATATGGCTCCGCTGATTATTGGTCACAGAGGTGCATCCGGATATTTGCCAGAACATTCAACGGAGTCTGCCGTCCTCGCTCATGCTCTGGAATGTGATTACATCGAACAGGACTGTGTATTGAGCAAAGACGGCGTCCCGATCGTGATGCACGACATTACGCTGGACGACCTGACGAATGTGGCGGCCATTTTTCCAGACCGAAAACAAAACGACGGGCACTGGTATGTGTTTGATTTTACGCTGGCAGAACTTCGCCAATTAAGAGTCACCGAACGACGATCGCCAGCGCGTGCGTGGAAGGACAAGGGCAATCGATTTCCGTTGGAGCAGGGCCATTTTCGAATCGCCACACTCGCCGAGCACCTGGAGCTTATTCAAGGATTGAATCAGTCACGCAGTCACACGGCCGGCGTTTATGTGGAAGTGAAGGAGCCCGCTCGGCATCGCGAAGCTGGCCTGGATGCATCGGTCCGGATTCTCGAGGTTCTAAAACAGTATGGTTACGACTCAGCGGACGCTCCGATCTTTTTGCAGTGCTTTGATTACGACGAAGTCAGACGGATTCGGACGGATCTTCAATGCCGCTTGCCTTTGATTTACCTGCTGGGAAAAGCTCCGACCGCGGAGGACGTTGCCGAAGCATCAAAGTTCTGTGATGGGCTTGGCGTTCTCCTGACGCTGGTCGTTTCGTCAGCAGAAGACCAGAAGCCGGTGATCACCGATCTAGTTCGAACAGCCCACTCGCATGGGCTGCAGATTCACGTGTGGACATTTCGAACCGACGCGCTTCCCCCGTTCACGGATTCTGCCGAGCAACTACTGGAATGGCTGGTTGTCGATGCGGGCGTCGACGGTATTTTTGCCGATCAGCCTGATTTTGTGGTCCGCTGGCGTGCGCAACGATCGTCGCAGATTAAAAACAGCAATCCGTTTCGACTGCTGAATGATAAGCCCATGCCGACTGGTTCTGAAAAAGGAAAGCCGAACGCAAGTCCTGTTTCGGATCACTGACCGGCAGAGCGTCAGGCGTTGTATCGGATTGCATCCACAGCTCCCGCTTCGCGAAATCCCTTCAGACGCAGCTGGCAGGAATCACATTCGCCGCATGACGCTCCGTCCGCAAGAGGATCGTAGCAACTGTGCGTGAGTCTGTAGTCGACGTTCAAGGACAGGCCTCTGCGGATAATCTCTGCCTTGGTCAGCTGTATCAAAGGCGTGTGAACTGTCAGCCTGTTGCCTTCGACTCCCGCTTTGGTTGCCAGGTTCGCCATCGCTTCGAACGCGAGAATGAATTCCGGGCGACAGTCCGGATAGCCACTGTAATCAACGGCGTTCACACCGATGAACAGGTCGTTGGCTCCGACCGATTCCGCCAGCCCAAGCCCCACGGACAGAAAGATCGTATTGCGAGCCGGAACGTAGGTCACGGGAATGCCCTCGGACATCTGCGACTCGTTCCTGTTGTGCGGCACCGGAATATCGTTCGTCAAAGCAGACCCACGAAAAATGCTGGTATCCATTTTGAAGACGACCAGCTCCGTCACACCCTGCGATTCACAAACTCGTCGAGCCGCATCCAGTTCAAATCGATGCCGCTGACCATAGTCAAATGTGATTGCGTAAATCTCAAATCCCTGGCTTCTGGCAATGGCCAGAGTCGTGGCTGAATCCAGACCACCACTGACAAGGACAACTGCCTTCTTTCCCGCTGACATGAACGAATCCTGCTTTCTTGAAATATCGACTGCGGGAAGCATGCCAGATGCCACCAAATCCCTCAAACGGCTGGCAGCATTTTCCCGGCAGAAGATTCAAACTCGATGCAGGAAAAACGGTCCACCTCCACAGCGAGGAAAAGTTGGCGCGATTTTCCACGACCGCAGCCAAACAGTTGAACAAATTCGGGCAGCAGCCGTTTCGTCCTCTCGATCACCATGTCACAATCGCCGCCTGCACACTCATCCTGAACGCTTTGACTCGGAGAAACTTCATGCCAGACTCCGTTGCCGGCTGCCTGTTTGGAACAGCAATTGGCGATGCCCTCGGGTTGCCCTATGAAGCCATGAATGCAAAGCGGGCCAGCTGTTTGCTGGGCCCACCCAATCGATTTCGATTTGTGTTTGGTCGCGGCATGATGTCGGACGACAGTGAACTCATGCAACATCTTTGCAGGGCCGCCGAATCCGTGGAACAAGGAATCAGCACCGCGGAGTTCGCTGACAGCCTTGGCAGAAAAGGTTTTGTGACAGGCTACATAAATCATACAGTGCCGGTTGCCATCCACAGCTGGCTGAGTCATCCGGACGACTGGATGCATGCCGTTCAGTCAGTCATTGTCTGTGGCGGTGACGCAGACACAACGGCTGCGATCACTGGCGCCGTGACAGGATGCCGCACTGGTCGCGCAGGAATTCCAGAGCCATTGTTAAAACGATTTTGTGACTGGCCACGAACGACCGATCACATTCAGAAACTTGCAGACGCTCTGACGGCTGTCCACTGGCCGCCTCAGCCAGAAAACACACCCGTCGCTCCGGGAGTTTCTGCCCTGGCGATCGTGCTCCGTAACTGCGTATTTCTCGCCGTGGTCCTGTTTCACGGGCTTCGCAGATTATTGCCGCCTTATTGAACGGGCCCAGGCGTTGGCCGCACGCGAGGCTGGAGCCTCGGGGCAGTGCGTTCCAGGGCTGGAGCCCTGGAACGAGGCGTCTAGTGACCCAGTAATCTGGATCTCTTCGATCCGCGGAGACGCTCGCTGCTTCGCGACTCCTCGTACGTTTCGCAGCTATGGTCAGTCGGGGATGCAGTTTTCAGATTACCTGCCGCACCTGGCGACGCGTGCCGATGACCTTTGCGTGGTCCGCTCCATGTACACGACCACAAGCAATCACGATCCCGGTCAGTTGTTGATGCAGTGGGCAAGACCGACGAGCCGGGCTACCACGCGGTGGAGGATCGCATTCACGTTCACGACCTGCAGGCCACCATCCTGCACTGTCTGGGTCTCGACCATACGCAATTGACCTACCGCCACCAGGGACGCGATTTCCGCCTGACGGATGTGTCCGGAAATGTGGTTGAAAAGCTCCTGGCGTAACTATTTGGCTTTCAGAGGCCCGGTTTTTGAGTGATCCGGTTGCCATTTGACGTCAAAGCTCGTTCAATAGCGTCAGTACAGCCCTGAATTTTTTTCAGGCTAGTCGAATTAGCCAGAATCCTGGCGTTCCGCATTCCTGTCATGTCCGTTCCATCATGGAAAAATCTTTTCTCTTCGTCGATGTGACCAATCCCACATGGCTTGCTTACGTCGCGTTTCTTGTCGTCGCGGTGTACTTCCGATTCAGTCGCATTCTGACTATTCGCAACCTCGATTTGACACTGCTGCTCCTCCTGTCGACGGCTATCGTCGTGACCGGAGTTTATCGCAATGCGCCTGTTGAAAAACCGATACCGGAACTTGCCGAGCCCGGCGAACCCGTCCCGCTTCCCACGCCTGTCTCCGCCACGGGCCTCACCGACGGCGACAGTACTCCGGTAGAATCGCCGTCTAGTAATGTCGATGTGGTGAGCGATGACAGTGCTGAAAACGAAGTGGCTGCGGCCGTGGATTTAGTGCCGGAGACTCCGTTACCGCAGGACACGAACCTTGCTGCAGAAACCCAGTCTGAAGAAATCGAGAAGGTACAGCATCCTATTTACACGTGGGCCTCAATGGCGCTGACGGCGCTGACGCTGCTGCTGGTGGTGCGTTTGATTTTTGATGAGAGCTTCACAAGGCGTCCGCGGCTTGATCAGAATCTGAATCAGGCGGGCATCACATTTTTGTGTATCCCGGCCTTCGCGATTCTTATGATCAGCGTGCTCACCAAAAGTCCTGTCGACAGCACTTTCAAAGCGGTTGAACACGGCCGCGCGTTGCTTGAGCGGCGAGCCGTGAAAGTTGACCCGCAAACGGGAGTCAATCAACAACCGGCTCCGACGGAAACGCTGATTGCCGCGGGCGGTGCAGCGATGGCCCAGCTGTCAGGAAATCTTTCAAAGTCACAGACGGAGAATCCTGAATCGACCTTGAACGTCACCGCATGGCTCGCGCGGATCTTCGTTGTTGTGGCGCATACGCTGGTCGTTCTTGGACTGTTGTCGATTGCCAGGCAGCATTTCGCCAGCCTGCAGATCGGCATCTCCATGAGCTGCCTGTATCTGCTGCTTCCCTGCACCGCGGTCAATGTGCACGAACTCAATCATGTGCTGCCGGCGGCCTGTTTGATCTGGGCCATCGCCAGTTACCGCAATCCGGTTGTCTCGGGGGTTCTGCTGGGGTTGGCCAGTGGTACATTGTTCTTTGCCGCCTTCCTGCTTCCGCTCTGGGCTGTTTTTTATGGGCGAAAAGGTGGCCTGCGTTTTGTTGTTTCCGTGCTTGGAATTACGGCTGTCCTGATTACCTCGCTGATGATGATTTCCGGAGATGCCAGTTCGTTCACAAATAAGCTGATCACAACTGCCAACTGGACGGTGTATCGGCTGCTGGATGATTCTCCGACCGCCGGCGACGCATCACTCAGCCAGTTGTTCATTCGAATTCCGATGGCAGCCGCGTTCTTTGTGATGCTGACTGCAATGACAGTATTGCCTCGCCCGCGGAATCTGGAAAACCTGCTGGCCAATTCAACGTGTCTGGTCGTCGCCGCACAGATGTGGTACCCCGATGACATTGGGACCTACGTGCTCTGGTATCTGCCGCTGTTTCTGATCGTTATCTTTCGGCCACGCCTGGACCGATTTACTCCGCCGGAAGCTGTGGAACGCGAATCGGCAGTCGTGACGCCTCCGGTCAGCGCCCCGCCTTCTCCTGCAGCAGGGATGTCGCCACTGTCGTTCTTTCAGCACAGGCGTTCGACTGGCCGTTAACAGCAATACCGTTCAATTATTCTTAGTAGCAGGCACATTCCATGTGCCGCAGCCCCAAGAAGAACAGTGTTTTCGAAGCCTGGCGGACGGCACGCGGATTGTGCCTGCTACTTTTTGACCCGTATTGCCGTTAACAGAACGACATATTTCCAGACGGCTCACCACGAGCGATAACGGGTGAACTCCCGAATCCGCCCGTGCCCTGCAGCAGCGCAGACGCGGCCCCGCGTGTCTGCTCGGAATTCTGGCTCACCTTCACTATCATTCCGCGATGGTTGCAGGTTTTGACAGCAATGTATCTGTGTCTGGAGACAACCGATGATTCGATTTGTGTTTTTCCTGGCCGTCATCTGCCCGTCGATTGGCTTCAGCCAATCGCTGCCTTACGAAGTCCGGCTCGACGTGATTCATCAGGAACTCAGCCCGGACTTTTGCTGGTTTCATCCGCGAGTCGCCGCGATCCCCGGGGTGGAAAATACTGCACCGACCGTGATCTGCACGCTGCAGAAACATCTGAAAGTGTCGGACCATTATTCAGGTCTTTACTTCATGCGGTCTGACGACGGCGGCACGACGTGGACGAAGCCCGTCCTGCCACCGGAACTGGACTGGAAAACGGTCAACGGCGAATCGATTGCGGTCTGCGATGTGACACCCGGCTGGCATCGTGAGTCCCGTCGATTGATCGCCATCGGCGTTAAGCTGCGTTACAGCTCGGCCGGAGAACATCTGCTGGATCAGCCTCGATCGCATCAGTGTGCTTATGCCACATACGATCCGCAAACAGGCCAGTGGACTGAATGGAAAATGCTGGCGCTGCCGGATGAGGAAACTCACCACTATCTGGTGGCGCCCGGTTGCGCCCAGTGGCTGACTCGGCCCGATGGCACGCTGCTCGTCCCTATGTATTTTCGCGAACCGACCGGCGAACGATATCAGTCCACAGTTTTGCATTGCCGGTTCGACGGTTCAACGCTTGAACTTATCGAAAAAGGTGACGACCTTGCCCTGGAAGAAGGACGCGGCCTTTACGAACCTTCACTGGCGCTGTTTCAGGGTACATATTACCTGACTCTGCGAAACGATGCGCGGGGTTATGTCACGACAAGTCAAGATGGCCTGCATTTCGAACCCGTGCAGCCATGGACGTTTGATGATGGAGCTGAACTTGGCAGCTACAACACTCAGCAGCACTGGCTTGTGCATAATCAGGGACTGTTCCTGGGTTATACGCGTCGAGGCGCCAATAACGATCATATCCCGCGAAACCGAGCCCCTGTGTTTCTGGGTCAGGTCGATCCGCTCACGAAACAGGTCATTCGCGCCACAGAGAAATCGCTGATTCCGGAGCGAGGGGTGATGCTGGGAAATTTCGGAGCTGCCGCGATCACGTCGCAGGAATCATGGGTAACCGATGCCGAATATCACGTGGATTCCACACCGCATCCCAAAGGTGCTGATGGAAGTGTGTTTGCTGCAAAGATTCGGTGGAGTCAGCCCAATCAAATCAGTACGGTGGCCCCACGGACGCGAATTGTCGTTCTGGGGGACTCCATCACCAAAGGCGTCCGCTCGGGAGTCAGTGTCGAGCAGACATTTGCATCCCAACTGCAGTCTGAACTGCGGGCATCGGGTCATCCGGTCGACGTTTTGAACCAGGGCATTGGCGGTGAACGAACAGATCAGTCGCTCGCCAGACTCAGCCGCGACATTCTGGCGCTGGAACCGAAACTTGTAACGGTCATGTACGGAACAAATGACAGCTACGTCGACAAAGGACAGCAGCAAAGCCGGCTGACGCAGGAACAGTACGAACAAAATCTTCGGACGATTGTGGCCGAGCTTTCTCGCCTGGGAATTAAAACTGTCCTGATGACTGAGCCGCGGTGGGGTGACAAAGCCATCAATGGGATTGGAGAAAATCCCAACGTGCGTTTGGCGGCCTACATGCAAAGTTGCCGCCGCGTAGCCGCAGAGATGCATACGCCACTTGTCGATCATTTCCAGCATTGGACAACGGCCAGCGAGGGAGGCACCAGCGTCGGGACGTGGACAACGGATGAATGCCATCCCAACCCAGCGGGCCACAAAATCCTGACCAACACAATGTTGCCTGTCATTCTGAACGCAATCAAACCCGATGCATCAACACAGAAGTAAATCGTCAATGAAAGACGAGAGCGAACTCTGCCGATGCCGCTAAAACCGCTGCTGCGGAAGGCCACGGTTTCCCGGCGGTCCGGAAAATCAACCGATAACCGCAAGGACCGCCAGATTCTCCTGATCCGCCGAAGAATTCCTTTCGTTCAAGGCCCGAGGAGTGACAGCGATCCCTGGCATGTACCGAGCTTCGCAAGTACAGTCCTATCAGAACGCCTAACAAAACTGGGACTGGCTCCCGTATCTTGCGGAAAATGTTCCGAAAATGACGCAAGGAGGGTACCTGTCCCACTTTTGTTAGAGCCCCGTCCCATCTGCATTTTCAACGTAACTTTCAGCTTAGATCTTTGGGGTCAGGTTTCATGAGCCAAGAATCGCTTTCCAGCACCGGAGCCAGTGTTCCTCCAGCTGCTCCCGCTACACCGGACCAGCCGGAGTATGTTTACCTGGTGTCCTACCCGAAGATTATATTTCTTTACCCCACGGTATTAACGTCTCTGTTTTGCGCCATCGTGATGTGGGCCAAAGGCGATGTCCCTGCGAATGAAGTGACCGCCTGGCAACAGAAAAACACGCCCGTACTGATGCAGGCGGCCGTGGCGGTTCAGGAATCTATGCCGGCCGTAACAGCAGGGGAATCGGCTCAGACTCCGGCACCAGCGACTGGGAAAGAGGCACCTGTGGCTCATACTGTCACGATCCATTCTTACCACCACGTTTGTGCAAGAATCTTCCTGATCGTGTTTGCCTTGAATATGGTCGTGATCTCGTTCGACTTTCCGCGCACCACTTCGCTGACCTGGTTTTTCGCCATTGCTACGGTTGTGATTGGAATGTGGTTTCTGCTGTCGAAAAATCCTGGCCTCGCGCCTCAGATTGTTCAGGGACTGCTGAGCATCAAACCCTGGGCGAATACTTCGTTCTACATGATCTTCACACTGGTCATGCTGTTCCTGTTTGTTTGGGTTCTGATCAGTCGCCGCTTCGATTACTGGGAAGTCAAAGGGAATGAGCTTCTTCACCACCATGGCTTTCTCAGTAACATGGAACGATTTTCAGCGCCCAACCTGCGAATTAGCAAAGAGATCAACGACCTGTTTGAATACTTGCTGCTGCGATCCGGTCGACTGATTATTCATGCCACCAATGAACGCCGCGCGATCGTGCTGGACAATGTCCTCCGTATTAATCGCAAAGAGGAACAAATCACGCGCATGTTGGGTGCTCTGCAGGTTCGAGTTCGAACGGATAAGGAATAGTGCCGACTTCGGCCTTGCAGGGAGTTGCCGGATTGTCAGCCAGCCCGATTTATCTGGACAACAATGCGACCACAGCGGTCGAAGAAAGTGTGCTCAGCCGGATGCATGAGTGCTGGCAGCACGCGTTTGCAAACCCTGGCAGCCAGCATGTTTTCGGCCGAGCCGCTCGTCGTGTTCTGGAAGACAGTCGCGAAAGCATTGCGTCCATCCTGAACGCCGATGCGTCCGAACTGATCTTTACCAGTGGCGGGACCGAATCCATTAACGCGGCCGTTCATGGTTTCACCTTCGGACGCCGTGCGGTGATGGCTGTGTCCGATGGTGAGCATCCTGCGACGATGGAAGCATGCAAAAATGCACTCATGAATGGTTGGCATCAGGTGACGCTTTCCGTGGACAGCCACGGACGCCTGCAAGATCAAGCGATCGACCTGTTGCCCTGGAAAGAGTTGAAACTGGTCTGCCTGATTCTGGCGCATAACGAAACGGGCGTCATTCAGGATGTCTGCCGATTAAGCAAACTCTGCCAGCAGCACGGGGTTCCGTTACTGCTGGATGCGGTTCAGGCGGTGGGCAAGATCCCTGTCGATTTCCAGAAACTCGGTGCCACCGCAGTGGCGTTCGGAGCCCACAAATTTCATGGGCCCAGAGGTGTCGGTGGACTGCTGCTGCGTCGAGGCGTCAGACTGCCTCCGTTTCTCGTCGGCGGTCATCAGGAAAGCGGTCGGCGAGCGGGCACTGAGGCAGTTCCGCTGATTGCCGGAATGGCCAAAGCACTGGAACTTTGGCACGCAGAAGCGTCAGATCGAGAACGATCGGTTCGAGCCCTGCGTGATCGTCTGCAATCTGGCCTGCTGGAAAACTGCAGTCCGGTTGTCGTGCACGCGCACGCAGCCTGTCGACTTGCCAATACTCTTAGCATCGCTTTTCCAGGCGTGCCCGGAGAAGCGTTGCTTGTGAATCTGCATCTGGCTGGCATTGCCTGTTCTCTGGGAAGCACGTGTGCAAGTGGTTCCGTAGAACCTGCAAAATCGCTGCTGGCCATGGGAGTTCCCCCGGATGTCTGTAAATCGTCTGTTCGTTTTTCGCTGAGTTATCAAAATACGACAGCAGAAATAGACGCAGCGATCCAACGGATTTCAGGGATTGTGGTGCGAATGCGAACAGAGAAAGTCATCTAACATGGCCCCGACTACTCACGACCCGTCAACGCCCCTCCACGTTGTTCACCGCCGTAAGTCATCGCTTCCACAGTTCTGTCGGTTCGTCATTTATCATGCAGGATGTGCCGCTAACGGGCGATCGATTCTGCGGGGCATGACTGCAGCGATCCTGCTGATCCTGTTTTCGTTTTGCATCAGCGGCTCGTGCTTTGGACAGGACGGCGGCGACGCGTCTGGCAATGACGATGTGCGACTGCGGGCGGCTGTGAAGAGGGCGTTGGAACGCGGCAGTGATTTTCTGAGGTCTCAGCAGCAGGGCGATGGAGCTTGGGAATCCGGCGGCGTGTTTTCGCAGTTCCGCATTGGAACGACGTCGTTGGCAATTCTGGCTTTGATTAACTGTGATGTTCCCGTGGATTCGCCGGAAGTTCAGCGAGGGCTGAACTTTCTGCGCAACCTGCCACCGAGCGGCGTGAATGGAAAAGGCGGCGTGTACGAAACGTCGCTGGCGATTATGGCTCTGTGTGCGGCTGAACAGTACGACCGCGATCTGCCTCGCATTCAGCTCTACGCCCGACTGCTCGAAGAAAGTCAGGAACTACAAGGACCGGGGGTCGGCTATTGGGACTACGCGATCCAGAAAGGCGGAGTCAACCGCGGCGATGCCAGTAACGGCCAGTACGCTGTGCTGGCTCTGCGGGATGCGGTCTATGCAGGCGCCGAAGTGTCGCGAGAAACGTGGGAACGAACGCATCAGCGTTGGATAACAGACCAGCAAGCCAGTGGAGGCTGGGGCTATGCAGCCGGAGATTTCGGACCTCGCGGAAGTATGACAGTCGCTGGTCTGTCGACAATTTCCATCACGTCCCGCATGCTGCAGGATGATCGCGATGTGGACTTCCAGGGAAAGCCGGACTGCTGCAGCGAACGGCAACCCAATGCTGTCATGGAGATGGGTCGTCGCTGGATGGCCGAGAACTTCAGTGTTGTTTCCAACCCCGGTCATGGAAATTACCACTTCTATTATCTGTATGGTCTTGAGCGTGCCGGGCGAATGAGTGGCGTCAGATTTTTTGGTCGCCATGACTGGTATCGCGAAGGCGCGCAGATGCTGGTCGAACTTCAGCTGGCTGCCGGAAACTGGAATTCCAACGGAACTGAACTGGATCCCATTCTCAATACGTCCATGGCATTGATGTTTCTCTCCAAGGGATTGTCGCGCGTTGTCGTCAACAAGCTGGACTACAACTCGCCCAACGGTGAGTCGCGTGATCAGGGAGAATGGAATCGTCACAACTTTGATGTTGTGAATCTGGTGGACCTGATTGACGGTCTTCCGCGCTGGCCGCCTCGCCTCATAAGTCAGGTGGTCACGCTCAGTCGACTAAAAGCAGACACCGCGGTTCAGGAACTGAATCAGTCCCCAGTGTTGTTTATTTCCGGACGCGAAGCGCCGAAATTCGACGACGCTCAGGTCACGTGGCTGCGCAATTACGTGGACGCAGGCGGCTTTATTTTTGCCGTGGCCAACTGCGACGGGCAGGGCTTTGATGCCGGCTTTCGGGAGATCATAAAAAGGATGTTTCCGCAGGAAGACGCATCCCTGCAGCGGCTGACCGGCGAACATCCTGTGTACCGCAGCGAATATCCATTGAATGCGGATGGCGTGGAACTTTGGGGAGTCAATTTTGGCTGTCGAACGTCTATCATATATTCTCCTGTCGACATAGGTTGTCTCTGGCAAAAATGGATGAAGCATGAACCTAAAAAACGCCACACCGACCTGAGTCAGAAGGTGAGCCGCGCGATGAAGGTGGGAGTCAATGTCATTGCCTATGCAACCGGTCGGGAACCGCCGGAAAAACTCAGCGAAGTCGGGGCTCGCCGAAAAGACGGAACTGAGACAATTGAACGTGGCCTGCTTCAGATTGGCAAGCTGCGGCACAATGGCGGCTGGGATACTGCCCCGAAAGCGTTGAAGAATCTGCTGATTTCTTTGAATGAAACTGTCGGTCTCGCCGCTTCGACTCAGTCAGAAGCGATACCGCCCACGCTGGAAGAAATGAGCCGCTTCCCGCTGATCTATATGCACGGACGGTATCGGTTTCAAATTGAGCGGCAGCAGCAGGAAGCGATTCGCGACTATCTCAGCCGGGGCGGTGTTCTGTTTGCTGACGCCTGCTGCGGCGCTTCAAATTTTGACCGCAGTTTTCGCGATCTGATGCGGCAGTTATATCCGGATCAGGAACTCAAACAGATTCCTGCCACTCATGAACTTTTCACAGAAGCAACATGGCACAATATCCGCAAGGCGACGGTTCGCAGACTTGTTCCCAGTGAAGAGAACGCGGCCCTGACGATGAGAACTGTCGAAGGGGAGCCATTTCTTGAGGGGATTGAAATTGACGGACGCTACGCGGTCATTTACAGCAAGTACGATATCAGCTGCGCTCTGCAGCATCAGGCTTCTCTGTCATGCGATGGTTATATCGAAGCCGACGCTGCAAAGATCGCAGTGAACATTGTTTTGTATGCCATGCAGCAAAACATTCATTGGTCTCAGGCTGCCAAAGCGACTGACGCCTCTCCTTAATCAATGACGGAAGACCGTTGCCATGACTACACTGTTGACTACGCTGCCGGAAACACTGGATCCAAAAGCGGCATACGTGGCAGCACAGTGGCAGCATGATCGCCCTCTGATTTCCTGTCGCTTTGATCCCTCCGGGCAGTTTGTTTTTTGCGGTTCCGAAGATGCAGTTGTGGAACGCTTCCGGCTATCCGACGGCGTAAAAACGGTCCTTGCTGGCGGACATACCACATGGGTGGCAGCCTTCGCGTTTTCCAAAGATGGAAGTACCGTCGTCAGTGGTGGCTGTGACGGAAAACTGACGTGGTGGTCGGCAACAGAAGATGCTCCCAAGCCCATCCGATCCATCGCAGGCCACGGGACTCACTGGATCCGTTCGCTGGCATCCAGCCCGGATGGGACTGTGCTGGCCAGCGGCGGCAATGACAACATGGTGCGTCTCTGGAATCTTGCAGACGGAACATTGCTGAAAGAGCTCGCAGGACACGAGAAGCAGGTCTATTCGGTCACCTTTCATCCAGATGGAAAATCACTTTTCTCCGGTGATCTCGGGGGCTCGATTCGCCAGTGGGATTTCACTGCGGGAACTGAGCTGAAAAAATTCGACGCGGCCGCGCTTTACTCTTACAACGGAGGGCAGGGCGTCGACTTCGGCGGGGTGCGTGCATTGACGATCAGTCCGGATTCCAAATATCTGGCGGCTGGCGGTTTGTACAAAGCGACGAATCCTCTTGGTGCCGTCCATGAACCATTGATCCTGCTGTTTAATCTGGAAACAGGAATGATGGAACGACAGTTGATTGCGGAAGGCATTACCGGGGGTGTTATCTGGAGTCTCCGTTGGCTGAGCGACGGATCGCTGATGGGAGTGAGTGGCGGTGGCAGCGGCGGATGGCTGCTGTTCTGGAAACCCGACACGGAGAAAGATTTTCACAGATTCCAGCTGCCCAATCTGGCGCGCGATATGGATCTGCATTCAGACGGCATTCGTGCCGCGACAGCTCATCACGATCGCCACGTACGGATTACATCACTTTCACAAAAGCCGCAGTGACCATCATGTCAATGGCTCACTCATGTCAATGGCTCAAGGGCTGCAACAGCACGCGATAAGTACAGACGGCAAGGCAACAACGACGGGAACTGTTCAGCCGTTTCAGGCCTTTTTTCTGATCCCGGGATACTGCGGCCCATGCGGTTTGAAAACCCACACAGGAATCCTAGGATACAGAAGAAATGCGTCTCCGGGCGATGATCTGTATCAAAACAGGTTGTCCGGTTCAGTCTTTTGGTCTGACATTGAAGAGGATCTGCAGTGGTATCTCTTGAACAGAATTTTCAGCAGCAGAAAGAACTGCTTGACCAGCATACTCGAGAAATGGTGCAGTGGCATTTCGGTGACGACACCGGATGTGAGTTCTGGCTGGATAAGAAAAAGACGTTTGATTTTGATCCATTGAAGGACATCAACTGCTTCGATGACCTGAAGAAATTTCCTCTGTTCGAAGACGAATGGCTGCGCGGTGGCCCGATGCGTCGCTGGGTGCCAAAGCCTTTGCAGGATAAGCCGATCTACGTTTTTGAAACCGGTGGCACCACCGGAATTCCAAAGTCACGCGTGGTGGTGGAAGATCATTGGATCGACTATGAATTGTTCAGTGCGACGTTGCCTGACGAGTCATTTCCGAAGGGCGCGAACTGGCTGATGCTGGGCCCTTCTGGACCTCGCCGTCTACGACTGGCCATCGAACATCTGGCTCAGTTCCGCGGTGGCATCTGCTTCTGCGTAGACCTTGACCCGCGCTGGGTCGTGAAGTTGTTGAAGAAGGGGAAGGTCGAAGACGCCAAAGATTACAGCGCTCACTGTATTGATCAGGCGATCACGGTTCTTACCGCCAATAACGACATTCAGTGCATGTTCACGACGCCGAAACTTCTGGAAGCTCTGGCTCTCCGTCTGATGGATCAGGGCAGCAGCATTGCAGAAGCCGGAATTAAGGGCATCTTCTGCGGAGGTACGGAGTTCACTCAGCAGTGGTACCGATTCGCTCGCGAAGAACTGCTGGGGCCGAACGTTTACATCACTCCGACCTACGGCAACACGCTGATGGGTCTTGCCTGCGGCAAGCCTCACGATCCGGCAGACAACTACAAGATCACCTACTATGCTCCTCAGCCGCGAGCCGTGATTGAAGTGGTTGATTTCGATGATCACAACAAATTGGTCGATTACGATAAGACCGGCCGAGTGAAGCTTTACACGATGACAAAAGAGTTGTTCGTGCCTGGCTTCCTTGAGCGTGACGAAGGTGAACGCGAACGCCCGTGCGACAAGTACACCTGGGACGGTGTCAGCAGCGTGCGTCCGTATCACGTGTTCGCCAAGACGACGACCGTGGGCGTTTATTAGACCGCGGAACGCCGCCAAACTTTTTGTTGCTTTCTCGACGCCGGATTCCCGCGACTCCGGCTTTTTTTCTTGAGATCCATCGACACACGTGCCTCCGTGCGGACGTTCCTGGAAGTGAGCAAACTGTTCGGGCCACCCAATCCTGGACGAGGTGAGTTTGACCTCTACAATGTGGCCGTAGTTGCCGACTCGCATTTATTCTCTTCTAAATCTCTGTTGATTGATCCCGCCATGCTTGAAATACCTGTGATCCGCTGGGGTAAGCCTTACGAGTCGCTCGAAAAGGCCGATGTTGTTCACTTCGAAACAGGCGAGGTAATGGCTCGCATGCATCAGGCCAATGCAGGCCTTGTGCAGATGGATTCGCGAAAGGCGAATAAGGCCCGTGAGATCCTGAAGCAGTTTTCCATTGCCGATCTGATCAAGAAGTGCGAACACGCTTCAGATCTGTACCTGACTGCCACGCTGCCTTTGGGCAACGGCACTCAAACTCCCGAGCAGTTCTGTTCGATTCAGTCAGCCACGACCGGTCTGCCGCTGAACATGTGCCGCGCCAACATGAGCAAAAACGCTTTTGTGCTGAAGCACATGGGCGACATGCTGGATTCACTCACACGAGGCCTGCCGCTTGATATTCTCAGTCGCGGGTACGGCATGGAATCCCGCAATGTGATGGTCAGTTATCAGGCAACGACTTCTACTCTGGGTCTGGTTCTGCCATCCAATTCGCCAGGCGTGCACACGCTGTGGCTTCCTGCCATCCCACTGCAGATTGGCCTGATTCTGAAGCCCGGCTCATCGGAACCGTGGACTCCTTATCGTATGTACGAAGCGTTCGCCGCAGCAGGTGTGCCTCGCGAAGCCTTCTGCTTGTATCCGGGCCCTCACGATGTCGGCAATAAGGTCCTGGAGACCTGCAATCGCGCTATGATTTTCGGAGGACAGACCACCGTCGACAAGTATCACGGCAATCCGCGTGTTCAGGCCCATGGTCCGGGTTTCAGCAAGATTCTGATTGGTGACGACTGTGTCGATCGCTGGGAAGATTATCTGGATGTGCTGGTGAAGAGCGTCGCCATGAACGGTGGCCGTGGCTGCATTAATTGTTCGGGGATCTGGGCGTCTCGGCATACCGAAGCGATTGCCGATGCCATTGCGAAAAAGCTGGGCCCCATCGTTCCACTTCCGACAACGGATCCGAATGCAGCCATTGCTGCATTTACCACAGCGGGTGTTGCAGAAGCGACCAACAACCAGATTGAAGACGGCATCAAGGGGCCAGTCACAGAGATGACTGCAAAGTATCGCGGCGGAGATCGTTTGGTGCAGCATGAACGCTATGACTATCTGCGTCCGACGGTGTTGCATGTCAGCGACTGCGACAACTCAATGGCGAATACGGAATACATGTTTCCCTTCGTTTCGGTAGTCGAATGTCCTCAAGACAAAATACTGGGCAAGATCGGCTCGACGCTGGTCTGTACGGCTATTACAAACGACGAAAAGTGGATCGGTGACCTTGTGGACGCACGCAATATTGACCGACTGAACGTCGGGCCAATTCCGACGTGTGCTCTGAACTGGCTGCAGCCTCACGAAGGAAACATCATCGACTTCCTGTTCCGAAATCGAGCCTTCCAGAACAGCCTGCCGCCGGCTCACTGATCGGTAGTGGATCTTGTACAGTGCTTTGCATTGAGTCAACAGCCGACTACCATTCTGACGCGATACAGCTCTGGGCCTTTCGGGACCAGAGCTTTTTTATTCGACTCGCGGGCGATAAGCAGAATGAGAAACGGGTCCATCAAATCGGCGGCCAGAAGTTTCAGCCGGATGGCCAAAAGTGAGATCGTCTCTCGCGTGGCAATCTATGCTGTTTTGATGGGCGCTTATGCGGTCATCCCGACTTGGTTCAAACTTCAGAACAGGCTCGGCATTCTTGCGAATGTTCCAGCTGATATTCATGCCGCACTAACGCTGGTGCTCGGCTGGCTGCTTGTGTTCCGAACCAACACGTCGTACGCCCGTTGGTGGGAAGCCCGCACGCTGTGGGGCTCACTGATCAACACGATGCGTAATTTTTCTGTCAAGCTCGTCGAACTGATCGACGCGCCGAACAACGACCTTGCGCAAATCCGTCGGATACTCAAAGCCTTTTCCTGGACGCTGAAAGATCACCTGCGTGACGGCGCCTCGCTGGAAGACTCCGAACTTTTTCATGATGTCGCCGAATCTCCACAGCATGTTCCCACATTTCTTATCGCGCGGATTTACGAAAAGCTTCGAGACTGGAAAAAGAACGGACGGATTGATGGGTACCAGTTGATTGTTCTGGATGAGGATCTGCGAAAATTTCTGGAGATCGTGGGCGGCTGCGAACGTATCCGGAACACTCGCATTGCAAAATCCTATCGGACATTTGCCCGGCAATGTGTGTTCCTGTATCTGGCCACTTTGCCGTGGGGTCTCGTGCACGAGTTTTCCGGTTGGACCGTGCCACTGACCGCCATCATCAGTTACTTCATGCTGGGGATGGAAATTGTGGCCGAGCATACCGAAGAACCATTCGGATATGAAGAAGACGATCTCGATCTGGAAGCCCTGTGCCGAGTCATCGATTCTTCTGTCGATGAAATCTTTGCCCGCGGCATCGCACGATAGATTCTGATCGCATCCCGCTTGTCCGATGTTGTCGGCATATTTTCCTGGTGGTTGTTGTGAATCCGAAAGACGACTGGCCATTGGGTGTCGGGCGCGTCTTCAATGGACGATACAACACCGGTGGCGGAGCACTCATGATGTCGACAGAGGCCACAGTCAAAAATACCATCCGGTAAAAACGATCTCTTACGCAGTGTCACGGAAGGCCGATGCCCGAGAGACATTGGCCACTCAGGATCTCACGGAATTTGACGGAGAAGTCACATTCCGGCCTACGAAGTCACAGGAATGGCACCTGGAATTGACACCGGGCGAGTCAAAGATGGTGGTTGTTCGCGGACTGCGATTTTATTCGGGCGATAAAGAGATCTTTCCTGTGATGGATAGAAAATTCGAGAACTCATCGGTACATTGGCGGACCTCAAGCGGGTAAGTAGACAATGGACGTCTCGGAGCGTTGTCAGTGAAGACAAAAGTCAAGGCAGATGTGGTCGTTGATGCCGCTGAGGTGTCCGGTTCAGGCGACGTCGATTCAAACCTGCGAAGCTACTCCACAGTCGGTGGCATACCGGTTCGATTTCGTACCGATCTCTCGGACTTTTCAGCGACGCAACAGCTTGCCACCCGAGACCAGTTGCTGCTTCATCTGACACTCGCGCGGCTGCAGTTGCTGCGAGGCTTTGATGAGCTTCTGTGTCTGGATGGCTTGACCACCATCGAGCATCTGCCACATCAGATTGAAACCGTCCGCAAGGTCATGCGACGGTTTCGCGGTCGAGTGTTGCTGGCAGACGAAGTGGGGCTCGGTAAGACCATTGAGGCATGTCTGCTGCTGCGTGAATATCTGATGCGGCGAATGGTGAAACGGGTGCTGATTCTGGTTCCCAATCCGCTGGTCAGCCAGTGGCACGAAGAACTGGCGGGCAAGTTTCATCTGGACTTCACAGTCCCGCCGCGAACATCGACCAGCAGCAAGGCAGAGTTCTGGCAAAGTCATGATCGAGTCCTCGTATCGACATCGTTTGCTCGGACCGGAAGTCGTCCGGAAGCGATCGCCGCAGCGCCGTGGGATCTGATCATCGTTGACGAAGCCCATCACTGTCGTAATCGAACAACCAAGCTCTGGAAGTTGATCAATTCGTTGCAGCGACGACACATGTTTCTGCTGACCGCCACACCGGTCCAGAACAACCTGCTGGAACTTTATAGCCTGCTAACACTGCTCGAACCCGGCCACTTAAAGACGGAAGCCGACTTCAAACGTCAGTTCGTCACCAAAGGCAATCCGAGAGATCCACGGAACCGCCGCAAGCTCCAGGAACTGCTCGGTGAAGTGATGGTCCGGAACACTCGCAGTCTGGTGCAGATCAATCTGCCGCCAAGATTTGCCCAGACAATTCTGGCGACACCGGAACAACAAGAATCACAGCTTCTGACCGACATTCAGCACTATCTGCGCAGCCTGCTGTCCAGCGAAGTGCAGGCCGATGCGGGCATCGACACGGCTGGCGTCGAGTCCGTTCACGGAGATGCTGCTGTGGACAACACCCCTGCTGAAAATGGTAACCCTGGAAACAGCCTCGGCGACGAATCTGCGGCCGAGGGACACAAGGGAAGCATCTCGCGCATGCGACTGCAGTCAATCCTGATGTCGATGGGCAGTCATCCTGCGACGGCAGCTGCGGCATTGGAACCTCTGACGGCCGGTGACCCGCGAGCTCGGTTGTTGTGTGATCGCGCGTCGCAACTGACGTTTTCCGCAAAGGACGAAAAGCTGCTGAAGCTGCTGGCTGACAGCAAGGGGCACAAAGTCCTGATCTTCGTCGGCCTGATTCGCACACTGCACCGACTGCGTGATCTGTTGACGGAGCGGGGAATCGCGTTCTCGATGTTTTCCGGCGAGCAGTCGTCAGCAGAGAAAGACACTGCGGTCGAATCGCTTCGCAATAATGTCGATGTCATGCTCTGCACGGACTCTGCTGGTGAGGGTCGCAATCTGCAGTTCGCTGACACCCTCATCAATTATGACCTGCCATGGAATCCGATGCGGATTGAACAACGAATTGGGCGAGTGCATCGGTACGGCCAGACGCAGGATGTCTTCATTTTTAATCTGTGTACCGCCGGTACGGTGGAAGCAAAAATCCTGCGGCTGCTGAATGACAAGATTCGAATGTTTGAACTGGTCGTCGGCGAAGTCGGATCGATTCTGGGCAATCTTGACGAAGGCCAGGAGTTCGAATCGCTGGTGCTGCAGCTCTGGCAGAAAGCTGGTAATGATCAGCAACTGGATGCCAATTTCGAAACACTGGGCGACACATTAATTGCGGCTCAGGAAAAATACCTGGACGCAAAGAATCTGGATGAAGCGCTGTTTGGTGAGGACTTCGAATGAGCCGCATGGATGTGGAAACTCAACTGGCCGATTTTGCAACGGCGCTGATTGAAGATGCCGGAGGTCTGGTTGACTGGCAGTCGGATCATTCGTCCGCAACTGCGATTGTACCGATCGAATTAGCAGAGAGTCTTGGGCAGCATGAGGAGTCCTTTCTGCTGGGCGCGCATCCCGGTGAGAGCGGTCTGACATTGTCACTGGGCGGCGAGTTTGTCGACCTTGCAGCTCGCACGCTGCGTCATTTTGTTCCGACCGCCGGAACGTTTGCCATTCACGATCTGCCGGTGAAGAAGACCGAGTTTGACGCGATCGTCGAATCATCATTCGGCTGGCAGAATGCTCGAGCCAGGGTGCTTCAGGGCAGCGCGATGTCGGTGCCGTACCATGCCTGGTGGTTTCATGTGATGCTGCAATCTGAAGAGACCTGGGAAGCTCTGATCCCCGTGACGCTGAATGCAAAGACCGGTGTCCCGATTCCGCTGACAGGTCTGCTGGACTTCGACAGTCTTCGTCCAGCGTCTGGAGCATCTCCTTCAATGGATGCGACTCTTGAGACAGCCGTTCGTCTGGCGGAAACAGAATCGATGCGTCAGGCCGCTCCGTTCCTGAACCGCATTGATGCGCGACGCGAACGTGATCAGAAGCGACTTCAGGATTACTACCGCGCTCTGCAGCGTGAAGCCTCGACGACCAATCGCCGCACAAAAACGATTCCGACTAAGGATGAAATTGAAGCCAGTACAAAAGTCGTGAAACTGGAGCTTCATCGTAAATTGGTGGAATTGAATGAGCGTTTTCAGTGCAGTGCAGTGATCCGCCCGGTGGCACTCGCAGAAGTGTATATCCCGGTTGTCGGAGTCGACGTCGAGATCCAGCGAAAGGCTCAGAAGCGTGTGTTCCGACTCTACTGGAACGCAATTCTGAAACAGATGGAACCCATGTCCTGCAGCCAATGCGGCAGCAACGCCCGCAACTTCTGGTTCACCAACGACACCGTCGATCCGATCTGCGGCCACTGCCACGATTGACCGCGATAAGTCTGACTGAGTGTTCTCAAAAGGCAGCCACAGCGATGGACTGAGGTGACCATGAGGATCTACGCGCCGCCGCCGATCACATCGCTCTCCCGTCCGCGATCACCAATACGCGATTCCGCATCAGGGAAAACCTTCACCTTTGAATCGGTGGGAATGGAAAAGGCAAAATGGAAAAGGCGAAATGGTCATGTCTCATTCTTTGTAGACCTCACTCTCCGAGTGAGGCAGGCTGCGAAACGCGGCCTTTGGCATTCGTCACTCAGAGAGTGATGGCTACCATATTCTCAATTCGAGTGCCATTGGCCTTCCGGAGAGTTGATTCAGTCACAACCTGAGGCGCTAGCCGCGGGTGTTTTCCTTGTGTTTTTAAGACATGCACCCGCAGCTAGCGATTTACGGCTCACGAAATCAACACCCCTATTTGGCCCCGGCGGGGTGTCGATTTAGTCTTAAGATATGGCCTTTTCGTTTAACGGCGAGCCGGAGGCGCAGGCGAAATGGGGCGACGACGCCTGCGGCTTGCCGTTAAACGATTAAATCGACAACCCGCCGGCAAAGGATGTATCGACCCTGCCGGGCCTGAACCGCAGAACGTTGTTTCGCCAACGGTTTTACTGGTATCCCCTGCTAAGAACTCATGACCAGGGATACCAACACATTGTAAATCCGCTCCACTGCCAATCCTCTGCAAGCTCAATGAAGTTGCCTCGAACCGGATTCCGTGCCACATAACAAATGACCATGAGCAGATGGTCGTCGTTCTGGATCGGAATGGAGACTGGAAAACGGGGTTAGGTCTAATTTCAATCAGACCTGCCCCTTTTTCTCATCGAAACCAGCGAAAGCAGGGATTTGGAAATGCCTGAAAATACCAGAATCGTCATTGATCCTCAGCTATGCCACGGCACACCGTGTGTTAGAGGCCTTCGATATCCGGTGACCATGATCCTGGAACTACTGGCCTGTGGGATTTCTCATGAAGAGATCCCTGCCGATTATGCAGATCTGGAGGAAGCAGGTCTCCGAGCCTGTCTTCGCTACGCCGCCCGAATCGGTAACGTTAAGACGTTGTCGAGGATCACGTCGTGAAAATGGCTGATTGATGCACAGTTACCGCGGCGATTGGCGACATTACTAACACGGATTTGCTGACTCGTATTGAATCGATGTTGCATAAAAATGAGATGACATTTTCGGAGGCAAAGTGCGTTGAACGGACCGCATTCGAACTGATTGTTCACAGGTGCAAGTGAGTTGTCGTTCCGCATCCACTGCAGGAGAATGCAATGCTTTCAGAAAAGAACGCCGATGTCGCTCAACGCGCCACTGTGATTTACGATGAAAAGCTGCGAAGCCATCTGGAAGCCAAGAATCAGCTCCGCATTTGTGGCGATTGAACGGATCTCGGGGGAACGCCGAAAAAGGGTCACGATTGATCACATGGAAGACTTCAACCGCCGGACAGTTTCGTTTTTTTTCGTAGCACTACGCCATTAAAACACAGACACTGACCCAAAACAATGAGACGGCTTTTTGTTCTTGACCTCTTTTTGCTTTCCGCTATGAAATGCTTCGTCGTATTGTGCTGTTTGCTGCTTCCGAACGTTTTCAGTTCTCAATGCTTGTCTGCTGGCGAACAATTCGACTGGCCTGGCATCCGTGGAACCGAGTGGAATGGCGTTTCGCATGAATCCGGAATCATGGATTCATGGCCCCAAAACGGCCCGCCGGTGTTATGGACTCGACAGCTGGGCCAGGGATATTCTGCCTTCATTGCCTGGGACGATCGCGTCGCAACACAGTATCAAAGTCTGAGCGGCCAATATGTTATCTGCATGGATGCCAACACTGGTCACACACTTTGGGAACATCGATACGAATGGGCCTATGAGCCAGCCGGCGTGTATCCGGGACCTCGAGCAACTCCCACGTATTTCGATGGCTGCGTGTACTTCGCAAGTCCTGCAGGTCTGATTGGATGTCTCGACGCGGACACAGGCGACCAACTGTGGTCGGTGAAACTTGCAGATCAGTTTGGTTGCGAGTTGACCGGATTCGGCTATGCATGTTCTCCGACTTTGGTTGACGGCCTGGTCATTCTGCCAGTCGGATGCAAAGGTGCCAGCATGGTGGCGGTGGATGCCGCGACCGGGCAGGTGAAGTGGCAGGCAGGCGACGACGCTGGCAGTTACGCACCAGCGTTTCCGATTTCATTGGACGGTCGGCCACTGGTGCTGGGATATCTCGAAAACGTACTTGTCTGTCATGATCGCAAGACGGGTGAATTGCTCTGGCGGCATGA
>Ga0209284_10000902_pt1 | contig 47540 bp, 43 predicted proteins | sample FRY03_FD_187211 | JGI IMG/M metagenome (GOLD analysis project Ga0209284, IMG submission 187211) | Freshwater microbial communities from Lake Fryxell liftoff mats and glacier meltwater in Antarctica - FRY-03 (SPAdes) (version 2) | ecosystem: Environmental > Aquatic > Freshwater > Ice > Glacier... | reverse complement strand
TTCGCCTTGGGAGAGTGCCTCAGCGATTGCGCCCGAAGCCTTTGAAAGAGTGGAACCGCCTCTTTTTTCCTCCATGCGGAGAATTCGAATGGGATCTAGCCCTGCATGAAGGCCCCGGGATAAAGTCCTGCAAAAGTTTTCTAGGGTCGTGGCACTTAGTTGGGAAGAAAACAACGGCCACCTCTTTTAAAAATTTTGGTTCTGGGGTCGAAATTAAATGCTGATGAAGACTATTATAATTAAAGTGGTGTAGATAGACTTTTTTTAAAATTGTAACTGTTAATGAGCACAGATTCATTTAATTCAGAAGGTTTTGATGGCACGGTAAGGCTTTTTCCCTTACCTAATGTTGTCTTATTTCCCCGTGTTATCCAACCATTGCATATTTTTGAACCCCGTTATAAGCAAATGGTGGAAGATGCGCTTGGTGATAACGGATTGATTGCGATGTGTTTGTTGCACCCATCTGGTGGCTATGGGGCCAGTAATGTGGCGCCTATTTTCCCAGATATATGTATTGGAAAGATAGTTCAGGAAGAGCGATTTCCTGATGGGCGTTTTAATTTGCTTTTACAAGGTGTTTCACGGGCAAAAATCATTAAAGAAGTGAATGATGGTAAGCTGTATCGAACTGCGAAAGTTGAAATTTTGCATGATGTTCCAGATTCCTCTGAAGAAAATGCGGTTCGCATGCGAAGCAATTTGTTAAAGCAAATGACAAAATGGTTTACGCAGCAACCCAGTGCTAAAGAGCAACTTAATAGATTAGTGAACAGTGATTTAAGCTTGGGTAATCTCTGTGATGTATTTAGTTTTGCACTGCCATTAAGTGTCGAAATGAAAATTCTTCTATTACAGTTGGTGAAAGTTGAAGATCGGGCATTGCTTTTGCTTGAATTGATTGAACAAATGACACCTGATGTTTCGAAAAGTGCTGCAAAGCCCTCTAAATCAAAAAAGTATCCTCCCGATTTTAGCTCTAACTAACGCGTTCCAGCAAGGTTGCTATTCCCTGCCCGCCACCAATGCACATAGCAACAAGGGCGTACTTGGCGTTCGATCTTTTCATTTCGTGAACCATGGTGGTGATAATTCTTGCGCCCGTTGCGCCCAAGGGATGCCCCAGAGCAAGCCCACCCCCAAGCTTGTTGATTTTTTCGGAGTCAATTTTAAGTTCCTTTGCAACAGAAAGTACCTGTGCTGCAAAGGCTTCATTAATTTCAATGATCTCGATTTCATCGAGAGAGAGCCCAGTTTTTTGCAGTATCTTTTGAATTGCAGGCACAGGGCCAAGGCCCATCAACAAAGGGTCATTGCCTGCGATTGCCATGGCTTTTACTTTTGCGAAGGGGACTAACCCCAGCTCTTTTGCTTTGTGATCGGCCATTACCATTACGGCTGCAGCGCCAACGCTAAAAGGTGAAGCATTGCCTGCAGTGATAGTTCCATTTTCTAGAAACGCAGGCTTTAGTTTGGCAAGTGACTCTAAGGAAGTATCGTGACGAATGGTTTGATCGACGGAAAAAGGTTGGAATTCGCCCTTGATCGTATGGCCCCAGATGGGCAGGATTTCGTCCGTAAACAAGCCCTCTTTGGAAGCGGAAGCCGCCCGCTTATGACTGCGTAAAGCATAAGCATCTTGAAGCTCTCTGGAAATTTGGAATGTCGATGCCAGATGTTCGCATACCATGCCCATATGAAAGGCATCTGCGCAATGGCGTTTGAGCATCTGAGGGCTGAGTTCAGGGACAGTATCCCAGCCCGCCTTATGCATATGTTCAACGCCCCCAGCAATTGCAACATCATTGTCGCCAGTAAGAATTACCCTAGTTGCCTGATGAAGTGCTTCAAGGCTGGATCCACAATTTCGATTAACTGTAGTGCCACAAACCGTAAGGGGAAGTGCAGCAATCAATACCGCCTGCCTAGCTACATTATAACCTTGCTCGTTGATTTGTCTGGCACAGCCCCAAAAAACATCGTTAATGAGATTTGGATCAATGCCGGATTTGTCGACAAGGTTTTTCAGGATTTCCGCACTTAAATCATCAGGCCTGATGAATCTGAAAAGGCCTTGTTCAGGATGGGCACGGGCCACGGGAGATCGCACAGCATTAACAATCCAAGCTTCAGTCATAAGTAGATCCTGTTTCTATTTGGCCTTTGCGGAACTGGTTTTGTCAGAGATACAGTAAAGAGAGTTCCAAGTACGAATAAAGATTTCGCCCTTAGAAATTGCGGGTGAAGCATAGCACATTTCGCCAAGTTCGTTTTTGGAAAGAATCTCAAACTTGGGGCTGGCTTTGACAACCCAGGTGTTGCCGTCATCATCTGCGATATAAAACTTGCCGTCGCCATAGACAATAGAAGCGTGGTGCTTTTTACCAAGTTTTTCCATCCAGAGTCGTTTGCCAGTTTTTGATTCGATGCAACCAAGATAGCCAGCATCGGAAACGACATAGAAATGGCCTTCATGTGCGATGGGAGAGGGAACATAGGAAGCTCCCTTTGGCCCGTTTTCTTTATGGGGGATATGCCAAACCACATGAGATTTGGTGACATTCCCGCGGCCATCTGGGCTGATTCCCATGAGGTGAAATTCAGGAAACCCCGTAGAAAGGAAAAGAATCTGGTCTAAAAATACAAGGCTTGCGACATATTGTTCGGTAGGACCATCAATGATCCAAAGTAGTTTTCCGGTATCTGCATCATAGCCCGTAACACATTTGCTGCCACTGAGAACAAGCTGGGTGATGCCGGGGAATTTTTCAGTGTTGATTAGTAAAGGGGTGCAATAGCTTCTAGTTTTGTTGGGACGATCGACACGCCATTTTTCTTTACCGGTGGTTTTTTCGTAAGCGACAATATACCCTTCCGAATCTTGATCGCAATTAAGGATTACAAGATCCTTGTGAAGGACGGGGGAAGAGCAGAATCCATGGCGGGAAAGTAGCTTGCCTGGGCTTTGTTCCCAAACCTTGTTCCCTTCAAGGTCGTAACAAAACAAGCGAACAGCCGGAAAATCCATGAAGCTGATCCAGAGGTGTTTACCATCAGATGCGGGAGTGGCAGAGCTGAAGCTGTTTTCGCCATGCTTCTTTTCAAGGTCGGAAACCAAAAGCGGTTTGTCCCAGAGCACTTTGCCTGAATTGCGATCAATCGAAAGGAGTCTGCGTTCGTGTTTGTCTTCAAGGCAGGTGGATAGAAAGATACGATCGTTGATGACGATGGGGGAAGAGTGGCCTTTGCCTGGGATAGCAGTTTTCCAGCGAATGTTTTCGGACTTGCCCCATTTGAGTGGCAGGTTTTTCTCGGAAGAAATGCCATCGCCTCTGGGCCCCCGCCAAGCGGGCCATTCCTCTGCGAAGAGGAAGCTGGATAAAGACAAAAACGCAGTTAAGAAAAGAATGTTGTGATACATTTGGGAAGCCTCAGGTGTAGGTAAAGCCAATCAATCAAATTGATGAATATATCCTAACGCCTCGAGGGGGGATTTTCGCCCTTTTTCTTCCATGAAAAGCCCATCTTTTGTGATTTCGCCTATTTGAGTGATCCTGAGGCCTTTTAATGGTTGGTCTTTAAGCAACCGTTGAGCCTCAAAGGCAGGGAGGGAAAACAAAAGCTCAAAGTCTTCGCCATCACTTAAAGCGTGCTGTAGAGGCGTTTTCTTATCCTTCATCTGGAATGCAGCTTCCGCAATGGGTATTTGATCAGCAAAAAGAATTGCCCCACATTTACTTTCAGCGCAAAGGCGATGAAGATCGAGAGCAAGGCCATCGCTAAGGTCGATCATGGAAGTAAGGTTGGTAAGTTGTGAAAGAAGCTGTGCTTCAGCGATTCGGGGTGTAAAATCAAGATGTTTACCAAGAATGGAACCCCCCAGTAGGCCGGTAACCAGAATAGCATCGCCTGGTTTTGCAGTGCTGCGAAGAATGGGCCCTTTTGGCCCCGGATAACCAAGTAAAGTAATGCTGATAGCAAGTGGGCCGTTCCAAGAGTTGGTGTCGCCCCCCACAATGGCGGTATCAAATAGATTCGCAGCGTGGTTTAACCCGTTAAAAAGTTGTTCTGTAAGCTGTTTCCCCCCATTTCTAGGCAGTGCCAAGCTTACCAATGCAGCCCGAGGTATGCCTGCCATCGCCGCAATATCGCTTAAATTAACATTCATGGCTTTGCGCCCGATTCTTTCAGCACCTGCATCCGCCAAGATAAAGCAGCTACCCTCGAGGAGCATATCGGAGGTTGCAAGGCAGGGTTTATCGTTGGGCCAATTAACCACCGCAGTATCATCCCCCGGGCCAATAGGAACCCATGGTTTAGGGGTTGTCTGGGTTCTGAGCCAGGAAATAAATTCAAGTTCAGCTTTATCGCCCATGATTCATAATCCTTTAACAATTAATTCTTATGTTATTGTTACGATAATGAATGCAGATTGCAGCAAAGTGTGTAAAATAATTCGAGGTGACTTTGAACTTGTGTAAGTAATGAACCATACGAAGTGCACTATGCGAACCGACTACTCATTAAATTTGCCAATGGAATCTGCTTCGATCCTGATTAAGGTCTTTGATAAAAGCCCGATGAGGACCGAAAGTGAAATTTCTGCTTTTACCTTCAGTAATCCCCATACGGTTCTGACGATCGAGGAAGATGGGATTCTAGTTTTCTGGAATATCAGTACCAACCAAGAGCAGATAAAAAAAGAACTGGAACCGATGATACCGCTTTGGCGGTTTAATCAAGATGCAAGTCTGGCTGCTGGTGCTTCCGATTACATTCATGTAATCAGTATAAACTCTGGAGAACATAAATGGGGTGCCCGTTCTTTAAGTTGGGTTACTTCACTTGCTTTTTCCCCCGATAGCAACCTTCTTGCCACAGGCCATGAAGATGGCAAAGTACGGCTATGGAACCTTAAAAATAAAAAGCCCATCGCTGAAGTTCATCTTTCCAAGTTAGGGGTTAGTGCACTGGCATTTAAACCAGATGGGCTAGAATTAGCGGTAGCTACCGAAGATTGCAGTATCACTCTTTTAGAAAGCCCAAGCCTAAAGCAACTAGGAAAACTTCTGGGCCATAAGGATCGCATTCCGTCGATAGTGTGGGCGCCCGATGGTAGCAAGCTTTATTCTGCAGGGTGGGACACCACAGTACGAGTGTGGGATGCTATCGATCGAAAGCCTATTATTTTGCTAAACAGCCATTCTATCCAAGTTCAGGCAATTGCTTTGAGTCCCGATGGGAAGTATCTGGCATCTGCAGATTCTGATCTTCTTGTGCGAATTTGGTCGACCGAATTATTCCAAGAAGTTAGTGCTGCCCGCGAGATGGATGAAGAAGTTCGATTTCTCGCATTTAGTCCCAATAGTAAGACAATTGCAAGCGGGGGCGTTGTTCACATAACTACTTGGGATTTTGAACCACAAACGAAGCTAGCGCTTTCTGTTCATCCTGGGATGCTGCGCAATTCGATTTGCGTGCATCCTGTTCAAAATGAACTTCTGGTTCTTAACCCGGGCAATACACTAAGTATTTGGAATATTGATAACAAAAAAGAAAAACCTTTCGCTTACGGGATGAATAATCCAGAAGACTTTCTTTCGTTTGCGCTTTCAAAAGATGGCGAAGTACTGGCGGGATCTTTTATCTTTCAAGGCCCCAAGCAACCGGGCGGAAATCCTTCAGGCTCTGTCGCCCTTTGGGATTATCACGCAGGGAACTTTACTAAAATCGTTGAGAGTTCTTGCTCTCCTGCAACTAGCCTGGCATTTTCATCCTGCGGGAAATTTCTTGCAGCAGGCGGCGTTCTCAACACCGAAGTTTTAATCTGGAACCTCGAAACAAATTCCCCTTCCGTTCAACTCACCGATGCAGTTGGTGGGAACTCCATCTCCGATATCGTTTTTGTTCCCAATGCCAACAAATTGGTCGTTGCTGGGGTAGATTGGTTGGCCACCAGTGGAAAAGATGGCCAGATCGCTTTGTGGGATTTGGATACCAATAAACTTATTCATAGCTGCAAGATGGGGGCATTTAACCTTGCGATAAGTGTAAATGCAAAGTATCTGGCGTGTGCCTTGGTTTGTAAGCAGGTCATGGTGCTAAATGTTGAAACCTTTGAAACAATTGCAATTCTCGGGGAGTTTCAACACGCAATCAATTCTGTTTGCTTTAGCCCCGATGGGAAATTTCTTGCAGCTTCCTCGGAAGATCAACAGGTAAAATTCTGGTCTGTGGAAAACTTCACCCACCTCGGTACACTGACAATCGATTTCCGGATCAAGGCCATTGCCTTCAGTCTCGATTCAAACTACCTTTTTGCCCTAGGAAATAATGATTATTCCTGCCAGTACGATGTTCATCAGTTTCTTGGTTTTTCTTCCACCGAAAATTAAGGCTCTGTAAATGGTTGCTATTACACTAAGCTTTTTATGAATACTCCCGAGAATCAAAATTCCCAAATCAATTCAGGCCCTACTAAAATTAGTGACCTAGGTGGCAAATTGATTGGCGACTTCAAAGTGCTTTATAAGTTGGGGCATGGCGGTATGGGTCAAGTCTTTCTGGCGGAACAGGTTTCACTTAAACGAAAAGTTGCACTCAAAATACTAAGAACCGATCTCGCTGAAGATAACGACTCTCTCCAAAGATTTAAAAAAGAAGCAGAGGCCATCGCACAAGTTGTTCACCCCTGCATCGTGCAAGTCTATGCCATTGGTGAAGCCGAGGGCCAGCATTTCATGGCGCTTGAATATGTTGAGGGCAGAAACCTGAAGGAATACCTCAGCCTTCGGGGCACTCTGGATCTTCACTCTTTGATCAGTGTATTAAGGCAGGTTGCTTCAGCATTGCAGCGATCTAGTGAATTGGGGATTACCCATCGGGATATTAAGCCAGATAATATTCTTCTTACCCGAAAAGGCGAAGTCAAGGTCGCAGATTTCGGCCTAGCTCGCTTTGCAGCACTTGCTCAACCTCTTAACCTTACGCAATCAGGAATGACCATGGGCACGCCTTTGTACATGGCCCCCGAGCAGGTTGAAGGAAAACAAATTGATCAGCGCACCGATATTTATTCTCTGGGTGTTACTGCCTATCATATGATTTCAGGCCATCCACCCTATCAGGGAGATAATGCCTTCGAGGTGGCACTAAAGCACTTGCGGGGTGAAGCAGAATCTCTCGAAACAATTCGCCCTGATTACCCCAAGGAAATCTGTGAATTGGTACAAAAAATGATGTCGGTCGACCCGATGAAGAGGCCACAATCATTTGGGGAGGTTTTGCATTCTCTGGTGCAGATTTCTAAAAATGAAAAAATAGATCTCGAATTACTTGCGTCATTCCCCAGTATTACTGCAATACAAAATAGTGACACCAAGGTTTTTCAAAATACCCAGACAGATGTTTATAAATCACCTTTTAATTCGAAGGGAGTAATCTCAAAAGGCAAATTGCTTTTAATCAGCGCAATCGTGGGTACTTTATCTTTGGGCATTATTACTGGCCGTTTCTACGCACACAATCAAGCTTCACATTTACCGATGATTTTAAACCTGCAAGAAATTTATGAAGATATTCTAGACAGAAGTTATAGTGAACAATCCTTGAAGCAGACTGTGGATCGTTATTTAAATTCCAATTCCAAGTTTAAGAACACAACGGGTGGGTCGGGAGTTTGCACCGATCTAGGCTTGCTGTATTTGGGCAGTCGCAAGCTTGATGATGCCGAAAAACTTTATCAAACTTGCAAGCTAAACAGCAAGTACGAAGGCTTGGGTAATCTTGGCTTGGGGATTGTATATGCTTTGAAAAGTAGCCCCGATAAATCTCAGGAATACCTTAACAAGGTTAGCCCTAGCTTCGCAATTAACATTTGCAACACTTACCCGGAAATGAAGTTTTGGATTTCAGAGGCTATCTATTTCAATACGCAAAATGGCCTAATGGATGCGCAGAAGTTTTCGAGATTGCTAAAAGAACCGAGTGTAAAGGGTAACAAGAAAAATCCTGAACTCCCAAATAATAAAGGCCTTCCCTTACCAAAGTGAGGGAAAGCCTTTTGTGGTCTAGCAAGTTCAAAAAGTTTACTTGGAACCCGAAATCGCATCTTCAATCAATTTGCCTGGCAATTTGCCTTCCAAAGACATCGTCTTTGCCTTGGAACTGGTCTTCATCGATTTCACAAATTCCAGAACGGGAGTAAGTTCTTTTTGCTGGGCTGCCATCAATCCAAGAAAACCCAAAGCTTGTGCCATCCCTTGATCCAAGGTTTCCTTAAGTTTCTTTGCAGAATCTTCATCCTTGGTGAAAATATTGATGCTAAGGGTTACATCTTTATCTACGCCGATACCGCCACCGATCGAATCAATACCCTCGATAATAGCCTTGGCAGGTTCTGGTATGCTTTTGCTAGGAAAAGCGCCGCTTACAGCAACCATTGAAATAGCAAGTTTGGGGTCAAGTTTTTCAACAAGCGATGAGAAATCTTTGTTAGCAAGCTTGCTTTCAGAATTAGCAAGAGCTTTTTCAAGATAATCTTTTTGAGTTGAAGCGAGGATGGTTTTGTTAGATGCGATCATCAGGAACATAGGCACTTGCTGTTCTGGAATGATCACTTCGAAAATCGTCTTGTCGCCTGCCTTGTGGGTTTTAACTTTATCTTTGTTGTTTTTAGCTTCTTCATTAGCCTTAGCAACAAGCTTGTCTGCTTTGAACTTGCCTACGACGATGATCAGGCCTTTTTCCATATCGCCGCCGCCTGGTGCAGCAACGGTGACGGAGTCAATATCTTTAAGCGGGTCGAATCCCATTTCGGAAAGGATTTCCCCACCCGGAACAGATTTGATTATTTCGGATGCTTTTTCAATACCCATCTTTTTGGCAAGAGGGGAATCAATCATGGCACGGAAATTAAACCGAACCAATGCTTGGGTATCTGCAGGAAGTTGAATGGTAGGTTCTTGAGCGAAAGAAATCGCAATCGAGCCAGCAGCCAAAGCCGCAACCAATGCAATAGGAGTAAACCGCCAAAATTTAAACATGAATAAAATCCTTTCAAACGATGCGTTTAAATGAAACTACAATACCTTTACAACACAGTATCAACACAATATAGAGGCAAAAATTACATCACCCGAGTGATAATACACTTAAGATAATGGGATTCTAGGCAAGTAGCTGCAACCGGATGGTCGGGGGAAGGCCCCCTGCGCTGCAATACCTGAATGTCTCTTTTTTCATCAGCCCCAACTAGGGCCAATATTTGTTCCATCATATCCATGGTAATGAGCCCAGAGCAACAACAACTAACAAGAAAACCGCCCGGCTCCAAAAGTTTTAGCCCAAGTGCATTAAGTTTTCGGTACCCTTTAATGGCCTCATCAATTGCACTTCGAGAGCGGGCGAATTTAGGAGGGTCTAGCACAACTACACCAAATTTTTCGCCTGTTTTAACTAATTCCGCTAAGGTTTCAAAGGCACTTCCCAAAATCCACCTGCATGGCCCCAGATTATTTCGTTTGGCGTTATCTGCCGCAAGATGGAGGGCAGATGCCGATTGATCAATCCCTACCGTTTCGGTTGCCCCATGCTTCAATGCGTGCAGAGAAAATCCCCCCCCATAACAAAAGACATCAAGAACCTTCCTGCCTGGTGCAAGCTTCGCAGCTTCTAGGCGATTGTCGCGCTGATCAAGATAGTATCCTGTTTTTTGTCCTTCGGTAAGGTTCACCATGAATTGAAGGCCATGTTCTTGGATGGGTATGGTTCCCTCAGGAGGGGTTCCCCTGCATATTTCATCTTGAAGAGAAATGCCTTCAAGTTTCCCTATGCCTTTTTCTGTTCGCAGGTAAATCCCCTCAGGGTTAATTAATTCCTGAAGAATATCTGCAAACATTTCCCTGCGGTTCGCCATTGCGAGCGAGGTGTATTGCATCACAAGCCATTTTCCATATTTGTCAACGCAAAGCCCGGAAAGGCCATCAGCCTCACTAAAAACCAACCTGCAACCAACCTCGTTGTTGTTAAGTCCAAGATCGTTTCGTAATTGGATGGCATTTTGGAATTTGGATTTGAAGAAATCTTTATCCAAAGGTTGGTCTGGATTCCAAGTGTAAAGGCGGACTTGGATTTTACTTTGGCTGTTGTAGAGGCCGCGGGCAATAAAGTTTCCTTCTGCGGAATAGACTTCAACCTCTGCGCCATCTTTTGGAGATTGCTCTGTTTTGGAGATTGCACCTGCAAAAACCCATGGGTGTCGGCTGTAAAAAGGCTTTGCTTTGCCTTGTTTCAATATGATTTTTGGTAATGACATTTTACTTATGGTACTAGCGGGCGGGGGATTGAATTCCGCTTTGCTGTAGTGCCTCCAAATAGGTGAGAGTACGGGCCAGGTCGTTGGCAGAATGCCTAGCCTTTAAAAGAGCATTAATGCGAAGCAAAAGCTCATTTTGTTTTATGGGTTTGGAAATAAAATCATCAGTTCCCGCATCGACTGCGCGTTCCACATCTGCAAGTTGATCCAAAGCGGTTACCATAATAACAGGAATGGTTTTCGTCAGGGCATTGCTTCTAAGTTGTTTGCAAACTTCAAAGCCACTCATTCTAGGCATCATGATATCAAGCAGGATTAAATCAGGATTCCATTCAGAAACAATTTTAAGAGTTTGTTCGCCATCACCTGCAGTTTTCACCAAAAAATCCGTGTCCGCAAGGTAAGCTTCAAGAAGCTCTGCTCCTTGGGGATTATCATCCGCAATAAGAATTTTGAACTGATTGTCGTTCATTCGTTAAATCTCCACAAAAGCAAATGGATCTTATGTCCATTGGCTTATTATAGGAGATCTTGGGCAGAAATGAAAAAAGAAGCAGGCGCAGGGAATAATTCCCCACTCCTGCTTTATGTTGTTCGTTTATAATTAGAAGCTAAATTCAACCCGTCTGTCGGTGAGTTGGGTTTGCAACCTGCTCACAATGCTGGAATGCATCTGGCTTACGCGTGATTCGCTAAGGTCAAGGGTTGCGCCAATTTCTTTCATGGTCATGTCTTCATAATAATAAAGAATGATGATGAGGCGTTCGTTACGATTAAGGCCTCGGGTAACCATTTTCATCAAATCGCGGTTTTGAATTTTCTTGGTAGGGTCTTCAGCTCGTTTGTCTTCAACAATATCGATTTCACGAACATCTTTGTAGCTATCGGTTTCATACCATTTTTTGTTAAGGCTAACCTGGCTGACCGCAGTGGATTCGCCTTGCAACTTGTGGAATTCTTCAAGGGGAACGCCCATTTTTACAGCCATTTCTTCAGGCAACGGTGCACGGCCCAAAGCTGCTTCAAGCGATTTCCTAGCTTCTTCCATCTTGCTGGCCTTGCTGCGAACCAATCGCGGAACCCAATCCATTGATCGAAGTTCATCAAGCATTGCGCCACGGATGCGTGGTACACAGTAGGTTTCAAATTTGACGCCGCGCTCGGTATCAAATGCGCTGATTGCATCCATCAAACCAAAAACCCCAGCACTAATAAGATCGTCAAGTTCTACGCCATCGGGTAGGCGAGCCCAGATTCTTTCTGCATTGTATTTAACAAGGTGGAGATATTTTTCGATGAGTTGATTTCTCATTTCATCGCATGGGTTTTTCCTAAAGTCGCGCCAAACCTGCATTTTGTCTACAGCCACTTCTATCACTGTGGATTCTTCATTGTTGCAAATCAGGTTTTTATTAATTTCTTCCATGTTTATCCCCTTAATTCAGTAACACCCGAGTGAAAGTGGCTTGACAGCTTTTCTTGTGAAAAGACTCAGCGGAGAATGGCTTTAATAAGGTTAGTTATAGGATCTTATAAATCTTTATAACTTTTGTTAAAGACTGGTGTGATGCCCAGCCCCCCGGCTGTTGGCGCTTTCACGCCTGCATCTGCTCAATCTTTTCCCCTCAGCGCATTAATCCCCGGCGAATCTGGACGGAACTAGTCCAGTGTGTCTGCCATTAACCCCCAATTTGAAAATGTTTCGTTTTCACGAAGCACCCCTTAACTATTTCACTAACCTTTTGGCTTTGCTGGATTATCTAGCAAGCTTTTGGTCAATGATCTAGGCAATCCTTGCCCAGATTCTCAAGCCTTCGTTTTTCAGGTTTTCACCTGCCTCGTTTGGTTTTTAGCTTTTGGGTTCCCCAACCCGTTTGCTGCAAACCCTTCGAGTGACTTAAGTGAGGGCTGAGATACCCTGTTTGTAATAAGTGTCAATACAAGATTGAATTACTTTCAAAGTTTTGAAAAATTTTCAAACCGGAGGTTCAAACCAAATAAAACAAGGCTTTTTTGGCGTTTTGTGCTTTCACGCTCCAATCATTTTCACAGTAGCGGGGCGATTGGAGGTGGGAATTGCTGAAATAGAACTTTTATGCTTGTTTGGAAAAATTATCGCTTCATAATCGAAGAGAACGCCTTTTACCATTTGGAGATGTTTCGTTGAGCACATTGGAAATTCATCTGAAAGATGGAACCGTTTGGAGTATGGATGTTTTAGGTTCCTTAGAAATAGGCAGGCAGCGCATAGGCGAACCGAACCCTATCCAGTTTATCCAAGGTACGGGTGAAAACGGATTTGATCGCTTGATTGTAGCCCCTATAGCAGAGGCCGCCTTTAGCCGTAGGCAAATCATACTAGAATTTTTAAATGCCAAAACAATACGGCTGACCAATACTTCGAAAAAGCTTTGGCAGATTGATGTTGAAACCATGCTTCAACCCAATCAGTCGATTCAAAAAACCGTTCCATGTTCTTTTGCTTTACATACTTTATTATTCAAGCTTTATCCAGATTCGCAAAAAATCCCAGTAGATGAAGTTGATATGTTTCATTCTATCGATGACTCGGTCGGTAATAATGCCGCAAGTGCCTCCATCCTTGAGCAATCCAACAAGCTTGCCAATGTTACTGATGCGGAATTTATTGATATTGTGAACTGGTTGCAAATGACCATGCAGGTGCTCCAAGGTACCATTGGAAGCCAAGATTTTATCAAGGAAGCAGCAGTCGCATTGGTTGATATCGTGGGGCTTGAGTCTGGACGGGTTTTACTCGGGGAACCAGGAAAACTCAAGGTTGCTACCGCCCATCCCCCGCAATTCCTTGATATTAAAAACTGGGAACCAAACAAAAACATTGTCAAGCGACTTTCCGAATTCAAAAAGACGATCTGGCATACTGGCGAAATTAAAGTTGGAAAAACGAACCTAGGAGCCATGGCTGTCGTGGCCGCACCAATTTTGGATTCCAAAGGTAATTTTCTTGGTGTGTTGTATGGCGAACGATCCCCCACAGAAAATCAACGCCGCTCTGCTATTATCGAAGGATTGCTGGTGGACATGCTTGCTTGTGGATTATCTACCGGCTTGGTTCGGCAAAGTCATGAAAAAGATGCGGTGCAGGCACGGGTGCAGTTTGAACAATTCTTTACGCCCGAGTTGGCTAGGCAACTTGCCTTGGAACCTACCTTACTTAATGGAAAAGAAACTGACGCAACTTTATTATTTTGCGATTTAAGAGGGTTTAGTCGCATCAGCGAACGCATTGGGCCCGAAGGAACCAATAAATTGATGAGTGTTATTTTTGATGCGCTTTCCAAATGTGTTCAAGATCAGTCAGGGGTTTTAGTGGATTATCTGGGTGATGGCATGCTTGCGATGTGGGGTGCCCCCGGGCATCAACCAGATCATGCCAAGCTGTGCGTAATTACAGCGCAAAAAATGCAAATGCAAATTCCTCTCATTAATGAAAAGTGGAGTAAGCAGATAGGAGAACACCTTGCGTTGGGGATTGGCATCAATTCTGGCAAAACTTGGGTAGGGAACACTGGGTCATCGATAAAATTTAAGTATGGCCCGTTGGGTCCTGCGGTCAATCTGGCAAGTCGGGTTGAAGGGCTTACAAAATATTTACGCAGCTACCTTTTGGTTACCGGTGCCACCAAGAAATTATTGGATGAAAGTTTCCTCACGCGTAGGGTTTGTAAAACCACCGTGGTGAATGTCGTTGAACCGGTTGATATCTATGAGGTTTTTGTTGAGGTGAATGAAAAGAACAAAAGGCTGAAGCAAGTTACCGAACAAGCTTTGATAGAGCTTGAGAAAAATAATTTCAAGGAAGCTTCGAAGATATCAGGATTTAGCCTAGCAGAATTTCCCGATGATGGCCCCCTTATTTTGATTCTTCACCGTGCAGTGGATATGCTGATGAATCCGAATCAAGTGTTTCAATCGGTTTGGCATCCGCCCGGGAAATAGATATCACGAAGCGGAATTAAGATTGTAGGTTTTCTAACATTTCTTTGCGTGATATAAGGCGTTGCCCCCTGCATTCATCAATATGAAGTGCTTTAAGAAGCCTTTTACGCAGTTTTGCCATCGCTTGTTCAACTGCATTGAAGGAAATGCTTTTCATAAGGATGGCACCCCCTGCTCTGCGATCATGGCCTCCTGCCCTGCCCATCCGGCCCACCACTTTTTTCAATAGTTCGCCAGCCTTAGCGTTGGCACCCGTGGCCCTTGCAGAAAGAATTAATTTGTTTTCAAAAAGCCCTGCGCATACCGCCCAATCAACTTCTTCAAAACGAATCAGGAAATCGACTACTTCCGCAGCAAGTTCGGGTTGGGGTAAATCATGAACCCAGCTAATAATCAGCCTGTCATAAATAAACGAACTTTGTAATGCTTGAACCACCCCTTCAAAATGCGATTGGGGTAGGCGTGCGTTTCTTATTTCTGCAAGTAAATCTTTGTCTGCCTTGGGGAAAAGCCAAAGCAATGCTTCTTCATCTGCACTGCTTGCATGCCTAGGGAAACCCATTAATTCTGTTTCCATCCCATACATCATTGCAGTAGCAACCTTGAATGAAACTTCCACATTTTGCTCGCGAAGATATTCTGCAACCACTGAACAGGTTGCGCCCATGCTCTTTCGCACATCCACAAAAGAGATTCCCCTTACATTACCAGGCGTGTCATGGTGATCAATCACTGCGACCAAGGGCAGCGACTTTTCATTCGAATGCCTGCCTGTTTTAGGCTGGCTATCCACCATTACTGCAACATCACCTTCCTGCCATTCAATCCCATCCATCGGAATTAATTCCAGACCCAGAAGATCGACCATCGCTCGATTTTCAGAGCGATTGATCAAGCCGTCGCGGGTTAATCGGGTCTTTTTTCCAAGTACACTTTTTACCAGATGAGCAAGCCCAACCATGCTGCCTATGCTATCTGGATCAGGATTAATGTGAGAAACAAAAGTAACCCTGGTGGCGTTTTTAATTTCTGCGAGAAATCGATCCGAACGCAACTGGGTTGTGGTGCGATAATTAACCTTCGACTTTCGCGAAGAAGGTTTCTTATTTTCCTTAGCTTTCATGACTTTACCATTTCGAAGCGGTTTCTTTTTATTCTTCGCCTGTAATGCATCAGCTTTAGCCAATACCGTACTCATAATATTTCTTTACTCAATTCTTGAATGCGATTCCATTGTGCAATTGTCACGGGCATAACCGAAAGTCTAGGTATTCTAACAAGTTCCCAGTCAGATAACGAGGAATCTGCTTTAATTTGATTAAGACTTACAGGATTTTTAAGTCGTTTGCTGGGAACAACTTCCACTACCACCGCTTTTTCATTAGCAGAATTTGCGTCTTTTTGTGGGCCAACACTCACCAGCATTTCGCCCACCACCGCTTTTTCTTTGCCAGTGTGGTAAAAATAGACTTTATCCCCTTTGGATATTTGTCTTAAGTACTTAAGAGCCAATGGGTTACCGACGCCATCCCATAGGGTTTTACCTGCTGCCTCGAGATCGGCATAAGAAAAGTCTTCAGGTTCTTGTTTGAAAAGCCACAAGTTCATTTTTGATATGCAGTTACAGCAATTAAAGCGAGTTGGATTCCTTTTAAATGCAAAGAATTACCCAGCAAGCAAGATTAGATCTTAACCGCGCTGACTTCCCATATCAAGTGCCGGGTGGATCTTTCCCAAGAATGATCGTATTTATTATTGCTCGTTGCCTGTCTGTTAGGTTTCTTGGGGAATTTGAGAATATTGTGTCTAATCGGAATGATTCCTTAGCTTGAACAATGGCTTCTTCTCGAATTTCAGCCCGATTAGGTCGCTTTGCATCTGCCAAATAGGCTTTCCATAAGGTGCTTGCAAGCTGGAACCGCAGCTTAATTTCGAATGGATCCAATGGGATAGCTTGCCTAAGTGCTTGTGCTGCATCGAGATACTGATTGACGGCTTGGCTTTTGTTGCTTTCTGCGTACAAGGATCGGATTTGCGCTTTAATCATTGCGGGCTCGGTCGACTCACGATTGGAAATTGCGGCGCGATCAAGTTCTTGGAGGGCAGCGTTGCCAAAAGCCAATGCCTGGCTATTTCCATTTCGGGTGGCTTCGAAAAAAGCCACTGGGTACCAGGTGCCCAGTAAGAGATTCCAGCGGGGGTTTTGTGGTTCTAATGCAGAAGCTTGTTGCAAAGGCGAAAGCACTTTTATGCGAAGTTTCTCTAGCGTGGATTCATTTTTCCTACTAGGGGGTGCGGTTGCAATTAATTGCCCATTTTGAATTGCCTGGGTTCCTAAAGTGTAGGCGTTGGCAAGGGGCAGGAAAACTCCGACCATAAAAAATCCTGTGACCCCTGCGATTACAGGAAATATCCAAGCGGGCCTTAGGCCCCGTAGGGTTGAATCAGAAAAAGTTGTGCTCCATGCCAAGGCTGCAACCGACCAGAAAGGCACCATCACCGAGGCGAATATTATGCTTCCCGAAACACAAAGGTTTAAAAGCATTGCAATCAAACCTGCGAGCAAGATTTTTCTCATCCAAAACTTATTGATGTGAAGGTTTTCTAAAACACCGACTGCGATAAACCAGCCTGCGGTGCGTAATAGCGCGCCAATGCTTTCATTGATCAAGTCGGAAGGTGGTTTGTATTCAACCCGCAAAACAAATGCAATCAATAATCCCAACATGCCCCCAAGGTAGCAAACCCAGGGTGCAATTGGCGTACCATGTTCTTGCGCAGTCGATTCATTTTCATGGTGCATGAACAAGCGTTGGAATAAAATTGCAATCACCATTACAAATAAAAGCAGTGCGGTGATTCCTGCAGAAGACCAAAGTTCAAGAGCGAAGTTGTGGGGATCTTTGATTTTTTCAAGAGCGGTTTCATTCATGAATCTAGTGTAGGAATTCCCAAAGTTGCCAGGCCCCACTCCCAAGAGTGGGAACTGTTCAATCATTTTCCATGTGCCTTTCCAGTAATCGATCCTGGCACTCAAACCGCCTGAAGATTCTTTTTTAAAGATCCCCGCCAAGGAGTTGGTTTTCCAGATTATTACTACAGAAATAGAAACAAATGCAAGGGTAGCTAAAAGCCATCGCCTTTTTGAAGGGAAAGTTTGCCAAAGGTAAAATGAAAACGCAAATATCAAAACCAGAGAGATAGAAGCCATTGCCCCCCTGCTGAAGTTTGCCCAGATTGCAAAAATAAAAGCCCCTGCAATCCCCAGTGCCATAGGGAAGAGGATTTTTCTTTTGCTACTAAACCATGCTGCAACTGAAATCGCCAAGGCAGAGGGAAACATCAGCGCCAGGAAGCTTGCAAGAGTATTAGGGTGTGAAAAGGTGCTAAAGATATGGGTCTGCATAACCCGCATCCGCAGTTGATCTAGGAAGTTGTTATCTGGATCAATAGAAGCTGAACTTTGTTCGATAAAATCTTTTCTTAGCTTTTCGATATTGTTGCCATATTGCTCACGCAAATAAGGCATTTCCCAGCAGTATTGATATACCCCATAGATAACCACTGCAAATGCAGTTGCAAGCAACGCATTAAATATGATTTTTTGCTCTTGGGTATGAACCGTTGCTTGCCTGATTGCAAAGAAACAGCAAGCCATGCCCAGCATTTCCCAAGATATAATTCTTGCTGCATAAACATTGGCAGCAGCAAATTCAGTTGAAACGAAATACACACCTGCAACGCCTACTAACCCCACATCAATAATACTAAACGGCACCACAGGCACTTTTGCTAATAGCGACCAAAGCGACCAGGCACTTGCCAACAGAAACCACATCAGGGTGATGGTGGTGCCACTTGGGTCGGTTATGTTGCTTGCAAGTGCGGGGTCTTCGCCACTAACCAAGGGCCTTGCAACAATCATTGCTATGGTTGCAATAAGCAAGATTAATTTCCCGTTATCATTGGGGTGTGTTATTGGGGGAACCGTTGTAGGTTCTGGTTTATCGAAGACTTTTTTGGTTTTGTTTTTACGGCTGATGATTCAATACTCCCAGTCAAAGTTTATACAGGTCTTGATCTGAATTCAGTAATTGCAAGAGCGACCATAGATAAACCGATCCAGAGGAAAAGCCCAAGTGCGATTAAAGGATTCTGCACGAATAGAATTCCAAGGCCGATGATGGTTCCTGCGTATTGCAGAAGCAGAATCATGGTGACTGCTCTTTTTCGAGAAAATCCCCGGGCTTCAAGGCGATGAGAAAGATGTTGCTTATCAGGTTTGAAAGGGTTTTTACCTTGCGAAAGCCTGATGGAAACCACACTAAAAAGATCATAAAGCGGGATAAGAAATAAAACGGGGAATGCCAGCCAGCGCCATTGGTTTTCTGCCGCAATTATTGAGATCAAATGGACAACAATCCAAGCCAGTAAGAATCCCAATGGAATGCTGCCAGCATCACCCAGAAAAATACGAGCAGGCGATCGGTTCCACCAAAGGAAACCAATCAGGGAACCAGCAAGGCAAGGTAGTACCACACTTGTTAAAGAAAATTCAGCAGGAATATTTTGCATCAACCCCAAAGCGATCAAGCCGATGATCAGAATTAAGCCCACTCCTCCCGCCTGCTGATCCATGTTGTCGATCAAATTAAAAGCGTTGGCAATCAGGGCGATAACGAAAACTGAAAGGCCAACCAGCACCAGATTCTTTTCTGATTCAACTGCAATAACTACCATAGCAGCGCAGCCAAAATGCACTAGTAATCTAGGCCACCAAGGCAGTGGTTTTACATCATCAATCAGCCCAAGAATTATTAATGCCAAAGTAGCAATTGCTGGGAATAGCATGCTTCTTAATCCTTGTGCCAAGTCGGGAAAAAAGAAAATGTATCCAGCAAGAGTTAGGGTCATGCTCAGCCAGATTGCCAAACCTCCAGAACGAGGTATGGCATGTTTATGAACTTTTCTTTCTTCAGGGTGATCTAGTAATCCCAGCTTTGGTGAAACTTGAATAGCGAGGAATTGCAGCACAAAAGAAGTGGCCCAGCCTATTAGGGAAATAGAGGTTGCAGTTAAAAGGCTTTCGATTTCGGGCGCAAGTTTTTGCATGGTTGTTTTTATTCAGGGCGTATGGGTTAGGGGTACTCTTCAGCGGGGGGTAACGATTTAAGTTTGTCTCGATAAAAGGATCGTGCTTTTTTCAGAAACGCTTTTACATGATCGGTACGATAATCTGCGTAAGTCCAAGGCCATTCGACAAACTCTTTATCTTGAAAATGCAGGGTCACTTCAGCAAAAATACCATCTTTAAGATAGATGCGATGGGCCTGGTCTTTGGTTGTAGCAAGCATGAATTTTCCAAGATTTAAAAGCCCCGGGTCGAGATTCAAAGGCCTAGGCTGCTCACTTAAGGTTGTGCCCAGCGATGCAGATTCAATTTCATTGGTCATATTCTTGATGTCTGCCAACTTGGAAGGATCAACGAGATCAGCAAAAGCGAAAAGTTTTTTGTAAAGGTGTGGCCCCATCTCTTCGCTATAGTAGGAAGTTTGATTGAAATGAAAGGGCACAGATTCTAAGGCAATTGGGCCAAGATAGCGCATCATTTGCTCTATGCCCCAGTTAATAAGCGAAAGGTTTTCGCTGAATGCTGCAGTTACTAATAAAGCGGGTACAACGGGTTTGATGCTAGCCATGATTTATGTAATCCGAATTAAGAAACTGGGAATTACCCTTTGATTTACAACTTTATTGGGGATTAGCCCTGTTAATATTACCTTCAATTGCAATCACCGTTGCAGATGCATAGTTTCTGCAGTGCGCCAAAGTGACAACGAACCCCCCTACCCCCGCACTTCGAGCAAGCAATTTTGCAGGGCCATGAACCAAAATCTCGGGCCGGGGATCTGTATTCATTACAACCTCTACCAAAGTTCTTGGCATCCCCTGCCCTGCATACCCCATGCTTTTTAAAGCTGCCTCTTTTGCAGCCCAAAATGCCGCAAAATATTCCAATGCCCGCGTTCTTCGCTGGCAAAATAGTAACTCCTTCTCGCTATACACCCGTGTGAGAAATAACTCCCCAAACTGTTTGATCATTTTCCCTATCCGGGTGCATTCAACTATTTCGCTTCCCAATCCTTTGATTTCCATGGCTTATTCCCAAACTTTTTGGACTTGTTTGACTACTATGGTAGCAAAACATTTAATAGACCGTACAATTCATTCCTTAGGAAGTTTAAAAGGAATTAACTTGATGTTCACGGATACAGACGATTTGTTGGTTGGCTTAAATCACCCTCAAAAGCAAGCAGTGCTGCATGGCGATGGGCCCTTGCTCATCCTCGCAGGTGCTGGAAGCGGTAAAACCCGGGTTATAACCCGCAGGATTGCGCAATTAATGCAAAATGGGGTGCGCGCCCAAAGTATACTCGCAATCACCTTCACCAATAAAGCTGCGGGCGAAATGCGCAAGCGCGTTGACGCCATCGTTCCTGGGCATCGGGTGCAAATTAGCACCTTCCATAGCTTAGGTGTGAGATTGCTCAGGCAATATGCAGATCGCCTAGGCCTAAACAAAGACTTCACGATTTATGATCAATCAGATCGTTCCAAATTAACAAAAATCGCAATCGAAGATTCTGGGCTTAATGCAGAACGATTCACCCCTGATACTATTTCCAATTCGATCAGCAAAGCGAAGAACCAGCTACTGAGCCCTGAAAAATATGCTCAAAATGCTAAGGATTTTTTTAGTCAATCGGTTGCCCAGGTTTACCCCTATTACGAAAAAAGATTGAGAGAAAGCAACGCCCTCGATTTTGATGATCTGCTGTATTGGCCCGCGCTTGCCCTTCGAAATGATCCCGAGCTTCGATCCGAGCTGGATGCCCGATATCGCTATGTGATGGTGGATGAATATCAGGATACCAACACCGCACAGTATGCGATTGCCCGTGGCTTATCGTTGGATTACCCGAATCTTTGCGTGGTGGGGGATCCAGATCAGTCGATCTATAAATTCCGGGGCTCTGATATCCGTAACATTTTGGATTTTGAACGCGATTTCCCTAACGCTACCGTTCTTACTTTAAGCGAAAATTACCGCAGCACCAAGCCCATCCTCAGCGCTGCAGATAGGCTCATCAGCCATAATACCCAGCGCAAGCCTAAGCCTTTGATTTCCATGAAAGAGGGCGGTTCACCCGTTACGCAAATAACTTTTGACACGGGTGCGGAGGAAGCCAATGGCGTGGCAAAACGAATTGCCCAGCAGGTTAATTCAGGCAATCGCACTTTTCGCGACTTTGCAGTTTTTGTGCGCATGAATGCCCTTACTCGCAGCCTTGAAAGTGCTTTTTCCAGACATCGGGTGCCCTATCAAATTGTGAAAGGGATGGCATTTTTTGATCGTAAAGAAATTCGCGATGTGCTTTCTTATCTTAGGTTACTCGTGAATTCGCAAGATAACATTTCGTTCATGAGGGCGGTGAACGAGCCCGCCCGGGGTATTGGTAAAGTCTCTCTTGATCATCTGAAAAATCATGCCGAACCTCGTGATATCAGCCTGCTTGAAGCCGCTGGCGTAATCGAGAAAATCCCCACCATCAAAGGCAAGGCTGCATCTGGCCTTAGGGACTTTTCTCTTCTTATGAAAGACCTTCGGGAATTGCTGGAACACCCACCCCATGAAGTGATTGCCAAAACCCTCGATGCTTCTGGATATCGCGAGATGTTGCGCCGTAGCACCGATCCAGAAGATCAGGAAAGGCTCGCTAACATTGAAGAACTTGTTTCCGCAGCTAGACAATTTCAAGTCGAAGATCGAGAACCCAACCTCGCTGATTTTCTTGAAAATATCTCACTCGCAAGCGATACCGATGCCCATGATGCAAATAAAGATTCGGTTTCTGTAATGACGCTTCATGCTGCCAAGGGCCTTGAATTTCCCGTGGTTTATATGCTTGCGATGGAACAGGGTATATTGCCACATGATCGCTCGTTAGAAAATGACGAAGAACTTCAGGAAGAAAGAAGGCTAGCTTTTGTGGGCATGACCCGAGCCATGCATGAGCTTTTTTTATGCAATGCCCGGATGCGCGACTTCCGCGGGTCGGTGATGTTTACTGCGCCCAGTATGTTTTTGGGGCAACTGCCCGTATCAGAAATCAAAATTATCGAAGAAGGCCCAAGCAATCCCATGAAGTCTATGCTTCAGGGGCCGGGTAAAAGTTCGATGACCCAAGGCTGGAAAAACAACCAATTAAAGGCACCTTCCGTTGCCCCTATCAGCCCACTGCCGGTCAAGGATGGAAACTATTCCGAAGGCATGATGGTCAAACACCCTGCCTATGGCACAGGAATGGTCACGGAAATAAGTGGTTATGGCGCAATGAGAAGATTAAAAATCAGGTTTCAAACTGCGGGGGAAAGGTCTTTTATTGCGGATAAGGTGCAATTAGAAATCATTCGCAGAGAGTAGATTGGAAGTATTTTTGATTTTGATCCCATTTCATCTCGCTCTTCATTAAGATAGTCTCGATGGAATACTATTTTTATAACTGCTCTTGGAGGTCTTAATGACCGATTTTAGTCAGGGCGAATTACAAAAGAAAAAATGCCTGCCTTGCGAGGGCGGGCTTCCTTCATTAACCGCAGGCGAAGTTGCAATGTATCTCGTGGGTGCCCCAGGTTGGCAGCTTTCCCACGACGGCCTCAGAATCCGAAGAGAATGGAAGGTGCGCAACTTTACCGATGCCATCGCCTTCTTTCACGAAGTTACAAAAATCGCAGAAGAAGATGGGCACCACCCAGATTTACACCTCACCAATTATCGCAATGTCTGCATAGAGCTTTGGACTCATGCGGTTGGTGGGCTGACCGAGAATGATTTCATCCTCGCAGCTAAAATCAACTCAGTTGAAGTGCCCTTGCATAACTAAATAGGAGTTTTATATGGATAGGCGTGTTGTAAAAGTTGGGCAATGGGAAGTAGGGCCGCAAAAACCCCTGCTCTGGATTCTTGGCCCATGCGTTATCGAATCGCGCGATCTTGTGCTTTCGGTTGCAGATAAAATTCTTGAAATCAGCAAGAAGCTTAACATCCAAGTCGTTTTTAAATCTTCTTTCGATAAAGCCAATCGTAGCTCGGGCAAAACCTTCCGAGGGCCAGGCATCGACGAAGGCCTTAAAATCCTTGATGAAGTCAAACACAAAACTGGCCTTCCTGTTCTTACTGATATTCATGAAACCGATCACGCTGCTGCTGCAGGCCAAGTCTGCGAAGTCTTACAAATCCCCGCATTCCTCGCTAGGCAAACAGATCTTCTTTTTGCTGCAGGCAAAACAGGCAAAGTTATCAATGTAAAAAAAGGCCAGTTCATGGCTCCTTGGGATATGAAAAATGTGGTCAGCAAACTTGATGAAGTTGGTAACAACCGGTTGCTGCTAACCGAACGGGGCGCCACCTTTGGCTACGGTAATCTCATTAGCGATATGCGATCCATCCCACTCATGCAAGACCTCGGGCCCCCCGTGATTTTCGACGCAACCCATAGTGTGCAAATGCCGGGCGGCGTTGGCGATCGCAGTGGGGGCGATAGGCGCATGGTGCCTTATCTTGCGAAGGCCGCCGTTGCTGCTGGTTGCGATGGAGTCTTTATTGAAACTCATCCCAACCCCGATAAAGCCCTAAGCGATGGCCCTAATATGATCGCCCTCGAAAACCTTTCTGATTTGATTTCAACCTGCTTGCGTATCAGGCAGGCTATTGAATTACCTTGATCCTTCATGTAACTTGTCGGACGGAATTATCATGAGTGCCAATAACGATAATGCGTTTGCTGAAGAGGCCCAAAAAAGCAACACCTTGATGATTTCTATCATTTCAGGAATCATCTTATTTGCTGCTACCTTGCTTTACTTCACCTTTAGTTCAAACCCGGTCAAAAAAGATTCCGACAAAAATAACGCTGCCTTTACTCCTGAAGATTCTTCTTTAAAATCTGCCCAAGATCTGCTTACCAATGATAATGATTTGGCCTCTTGCAAAAACGCTCTGCAGCAAATTAATAATCACCTCGCAACCCACCCCAATGAAAAACCTCCTACTTTCTCACCCGAAAAAAAAGAGATCTATTCCAAGTTTGGTATGAAGGATCAGCAATTTAATGAAATCGATAGCCCCACCTTCACCATTCTTGACCCCCACTACCTAGAAGAAAAATTGATGTTTCGAGACATCGCCCGTTTTCTTGAACCTCCCGCTTTGGGTATAAAACAAGTCAAAGCTTCTATCAGCGATGTTTCCACTCAGGCGTTTATGTGGGTGGTTCGAGAAATGCGACTTACCCCAAGATCAAAATCCAATAATTCCGTTCCCCCTATCTACGCATTGCGCAGAGGGTGGGGCAGCAGTTTTGAACGCTCTCTCGCCTTCCTTGCATTGCTTGAACAATTTCTTTATGTTGGCGAAAAACAAGAAACACCAGTCGGCTGCTTATTGCTTTTTCCAAGCAAAGTTGCCAATACGCCTCCACGAATTTGGGTGGGCGTTGTCGATGAATCAGGTAATGATCTTTATTTGTTTGATCCGATTTTGGGCCTTCCCCTGCCCGGGGGAAAAGAAGGTAAGCCGTTGCTTCTTACCGAATTAAAAGCAGACCTAAAAAAAATCAGAGTATTAGATTCTGCTCTTGCCCCTTATGATGTGCAACCCGAGCAAATTTCGAGTATGGTACCTGCAATCGCTACTTCCCTTTCTTCGCTTTCACCACGCATGAAACTTCTCGAAGATAAATATCTCCCTACTGGTACCAAAGCTAGGCTTGCTTCTGATCTAGAATCTTTGATCACTAAAGTTGAAAAAGCTTGTAGGCCCTCGTTTGGCGCTTCCTCTAAAGTTCTTCTCATGGTGGACGCAGTTGAATCTATGCGCATGTTTCTTACCCCGAATAATGGTGGGTTTGCTTCCCCTCAAGTTTTTCAGATTTATCAAACCGAATTAATCCCCCCGACCGCAATACCCCAGCAACTTCAAAAAGTACCTCACCCTCTGATTCTTGAAAACCTAGGCAATATGCTTTCAAAACCTTTTATCAATTCTGCCTTAGAACCAAAACTGCCCCGCGATCAAATGCTGCATGCCCGTTATGCAAAAGCTGTTCCCGATTTAGTTCGTGAAGGGGATGAACTCCGAATTCAACTTCGGGGCGCCGAAACAGATCCTAATCTTTCCAAGCGAATCAACATCTGGATGGAAGCTGCAAAACGAGTTTTTATTATCTTTGATGAAACCATGCAAAACAAACATAGAACCGAAGATGATATTGCAAAGGTTAATCTTGAAATCCGAAACCTTTTTCAAAAAGGTGAAAAAGACCTTCTCATGATGATTGCTGGCGCCATAGGTAGGCCAAGAGGTGAACAGATTTCTTGGCTGCTCGCACTTTGCAAACACGAACTCGCAGAACAACAACAACGCAGGTTCAATATTCAATCCAAAACTTCTACCCAAACCAAGTTGGCACTGCAAGATAGGCTCAACAAATGGAAGGATTGCGAAAGCGCTTGGCGCAGATACCTAGAAGAATTCCCCCTAGGTGCAGGCGCATCGCATGGCAAACTCCTCTGGGGCTACTCGTTAGCAAACCTAGGCGATAAAGAAACTGCAATCAACGCTTGGCAGGATATCTCGGGAACGATGGCAACGCAGGAAAAAGCCGCACGACTCTTCCTTGCCAAATCCCTCAAAGATAAGAAATAAAGCTGCTTTAAGAACGCCATTACGCAAATTATTGTTACATTCTGGACAAAGCAATTTCATTGCAATTGCAGGGAAATCAGAATTAAATGGCATCTTTTGCAGAATTAGATTAAATATTCCGTAGAATTACACTTGGATCAACAAGGTTTTTAAATAAGGATTGATAAAGCATGGCACGAACATTGAAGTTGAAGACTAGAAAAAAGAGAAACAACATTAAGAGAAAACGCCAACGCTTTTTGAAAAAGGATCATTAAGCCTTAGCTCAATCTTAGTTAGCATTGCTTAACTTTAAACAGGGTCATCCTTGCATTAGGCAGGATGACCCTGTTTTTTTTATTCCCACTATTCAAATACCAAATAGAAACCATGGCTACAACTTGCCGCCGCGCTGCGCGAAGCTGTGCTCAATGCGCTGATTCATCGTGACTATGCGGTGGGCGCACCGGTGCAGATCCGCGTTTACAGCGACCGCTTGAGAATATGGAACCCGGGGCATTTACCCGAGAATTGGACAGTTGACAAATTGCTCGAACCGCACGCTTCGCAACCCTTCAACCCGGATATCGCCAATGCCTTCTTCCGTGCCGGAGAAATCGAAGCCTGGGGACGGGTATCCAGCGCATTTTTGAGGTGTGCAAGGAGCACGGGAACCCGACCCCGGTGATCGACTACACGCCGGGTGATTTGTGGATCGAGTTTCCTTACTCAGCACAGTACATGGGGATCGTTCCGGCTGAAAAGGAAACTACCCAAGAAAAAATCGTAGTTTTGCTTCGGACGACCCCGAGAATCACACGCAAGGCTCTGGCCCAAGCGATCGGAATCACGGCTGATGGAATCAAATATCACTTGGATAAACTGAAAGTCGCCGGAAAGATCCGCCATTATAGTCCGACCAAAAGCGGGCGTTGGGAGGTAACACAATGAACAATGTCGACACATCGTCGAATTTGAGCAGGACGGAAAAACCCGTGCAGACTACGGCTAGGCACTCATCAGTAGCTTGGCCAAAACCTGAGCTTGCGACATGACAAAGGCTTCAGCCACAGCAACTTGATCCGCATCATTCGCCAATAAGGTAACAAGATTCTGATGGTATTTGATTGCAGGTGCACTTCGCCTAACGGACACTTTTATGCAAAGGAAATTTTTATTGCACGATCACAGGGTGAAAGTGCACTATATTAAATTTGGCGATCTACTGGCATAGGCGAAGGCTATTTGTGGTACAAAGAAAGATGATGAATAACCAGTGGGAAGGAAAGTATGGCACGCGTGAAGAAAAAAACGACCGAACGGACTAAAAGAAAGAGTCCAACGGTTTATGTGATCGCTGGGCCGAATGGTGCTGGAAAGACGACATTCGCCACAGAATTCTTGCCTGATTTTGTGGATTGTCGTGAGTTCTTGAATGCAGACCTTATCGCAGCAGGATTGTCGCCTTTCGCTCCGGAGATGGAAAGTGTGCGAGCGGGGCGTTTGCTTTTGACCCGCATTCGTGAATTGACTGAAGATCTCAAGGATTTTGGCTTTGAAACCACGCTAGCGGGGCGCACCTATGTCAGGCTGTTTGACCAAATGCACCGCCAAGGCTATCGCATCGTGTTGTTGTTTTTATGGCTACCCAGTGCCGACATGGCAGTGACTCGTGTTGCTAACCGGGTCAGGCAAGGTGGACACCATGTACCGGAACCGGACATTCGCAGGCGGTTCGCCGCAGGCATTCGGAACCTATTCGGGTTATACCGTCCGTTAGTGGATGATTGGTGGTTGTACGACGCCTCGCAACTTCCGCCACGGTTGATCGCCCAAGAAGAAGGTGGTAAAGTTCAGGTCGTGGATTCGGAATATTACAAGCAAATTGTACCAACAACGGAGGAGTGAATTAATGATCCGAGGCAATGGCAAGAAAACCTCGCTGTCCGCCAAAGCGGAGGCAGCTTTTGAGCAAGCATCTAGAATTGTTGTGCAGCGTGCCAAGCAAACCGGCACGCCGGTCATCGTCTGGAAAGATGGACAAATCAAACAAATTCCGAGTGAGCATATTGAATTGAAAAAAAAACCGGGCAAGTCCGCCAACAACCTTTTCAAAGCTGCGGATAGTGGCTTGAGCGCCAACGGTGCGGCTCAAGATAGCCCGGGGCGGAGCAAAGCGTAACCCCGGGTAACTATAAAACCCCCATCAAACAAGCCCTGAAAGGGCGATCCATCCGGTGGGCTTGATTGTCTTTCTTATCATTTTATTTAATTACGCAGCGAGCAGGCCCGAAGCCCACCCTGCTGCAGGGCTGGACGCTCAAACGGTTCCTCGGCAAGCATCCGTCAAACCCGCCCAATCCCCTTCTGGCAAATGCTTTCTTCTGGGCGGGCTACATCGAATCCTGGGGCCGGGGCATGGGCATCCAGCGCATTTTTGAGGTGTGCAAAGAGCACGGGAACCCGACCCCGGTGATCGACTACACGCCGGGTGATTTGTGGATCGAGTTTCCTTACTCAGCACAGTACATGGGGATCGTTCCGGCTGAAAAGGAAACTACCCAAGAAACTACCCAAGAAACTACCCAAGAAAAAATCGTAGTTTTGCTTCGGGCGAACCCGACAATCACACGCAAGGCTCTGGCTCAAGCGATCGGAATCACGGCTGACGGAGTCAAATACCACTTGGATAAACTGAAAGTCGCCGGAAAGATCCGGCATCATGGCCCGACAAAGGGCGGCCATTGGGAGGTGCTCGCATGAAGCGCAAACGCATCTTTGTCAGCAGCGTTCAAAAAGAACTCGGCGAGGAACGAGCGACACATCGCAATTACTCCAGCAATGGCACCGGTGCAGGATTGAAAGAGCCGTAATCGTTCAATGAAACCCCTTCTTGCGGGGCATGTTAGCCTTGGAGTTTTGTAACCGTTCAATGGAAATAGGAGTAATCCATTTAGGACTTACGCAATTGGAACTAAATCGTCCCTATTCGGGTGGAATTTGGGAAAGACAGGATGATCAAGAAAAAACGAAAACTGCCCAAACAATCAAATTATAGGCAACAGGGTAACTCCTATATGTTTTGCAAGTTAAACTATTTTTAAGAACCAAAAGATTAACTCCGACTATTATTACTTGATTGTTTTTAATCTTAGGGCTTCAACCAAAATAAAAATAAGATCAATTTTCATTTTTTTTTCTTGTTTTTTTGTCACCCAACTTTAGATAAAATGCCATAGGTGGTTAGAAATTTTGACTATTACTAAAAATTTTAATTTAATAAATTTGTTTTGGTGAAAAATGACAATCGTTCTCAGTATTTTACTTTTTTTAGCTATTTTTGCAGCAACAGCTTTAGCTGTACTTTTTTTTCGTGCTAATTTGATTTCAAAAAAATCTGAAGAAGACGCAAGGATCGCACAGGAAGAATCGCAAAAATTTGAGGAAGCTTATCTTAAAATAAAGAATGCCCCTAAGTTAGTCTTAGAAAAAGCGAAACTTGAGGCCTACCGGCTAGAAGAATTAGCCAAGTTAACAACATCTCAACTTGTTGACCAAGCTAATCAAACAAAAGAAGCAATTTTAGAAAAAGTTAAACTTGAAGCAAATCGTATAGAAGAAGAAGCCAGTTTAAGAGCTAATCAACTTGTTGACAAAGCTAATCAAACAAAAGAAGCAATTTTAGAAAAAAGCTAAACTGGACGCTTACCGATTGGAGGAATTAGCTAAGTCAAAAGCATCTGAGCTTGTTAACCAAGCTAATCAAGAAAAAGAAGTAACCTTGGAAAAAGTAGAACAAATAAAAAAATATGCTCAAACTAAAACATTTGAAATTAAAAACCTAGAAAATATTATTGCGGCAATTAAAAACAAGATTAATGGTTACGGTGATGAATATTTAATGCCAATCGAAAGTGTAATTGATGAATTAGGAAATGAACTGGCCTACAGTGAACCTGCCAAATTGTTAAAGGAAACAACTAAAAGAATTAAGGAAACTATTAAAAAAGGGTTGGCTGCCAAAAGTAAGATTTCAAACGAGGAACAACGGGAAAAAGTATTAGAATTTGTTTTGGATGCTTTTTTAGGTAAGGCAGAAACAATTATAGCCAAGGTTAAAAATGATAATTTTGGAAAGCTAAAACAGGAACTAATTGATTCTTTTACGCTAGTAAATTTTAATGGTGTAGCATTTGGAACAGAAATTACAAAACTGCTAATAGACCTATATTTAGATAAGCTTAAATGGGGGTCAATTCTTCAAAAAATTAAAAAAGATCAACAGGAAGAGCAACGGTTGATCCGTGAACGGATGCGAGAAGAGGAGCGCGTTAGAAAAGATGCCGATAGGATACAAAAGGAAGTTTTAAAAGAAGAAGAAGCGGTTCAGAATGCTTTAGCAATAGCTTATGAGAATATGTCTAAAGCATCGGAAGCAGAACGCGAAAAATATGAGCAGCAAATCAATGCACTCAATGAGCGGATTATTGCCGCTGAAGAAAAAAGACAAAGAGCGATGTCAATGGCTCAGCAAACCAAAATGGGTTTTGTTTACATAATTTCAAATGTGGGATCATTCGGGGAAGATATTTTTAAAATAGGTTTAACTAGACGCTTGGATCCGCAAGACCGAATTGATGAATTGGGGGATTCAAGTGTTCCCTTTATATTTGATGTTCACGCTTTAATTAAATCGGATGATGCGCCTACCCTTGAACATAAACTACATAAACATTTCGTTTTAAGTCAAGTTAATAAGGTTAATCATCGGAAGGAATTTTTTAAAATTCCACTCTCGAAAATTCGTGAAGAATTAGAAAATTTTGGATATGAAGTAACTTGGACTATGACTGCGGAAGCTATTCAGTACAAAGAAAGCCAATACCTCGAAAAACTTATAGCAAGTGACCCAGAAATTAAAAAGAAATGGGTTTCTCGGCAATTGGAATTAGATGATTTAGATTTAGAGACCGAATTTTTAAGTGAAAAAGATAATGATGATGCTAGTTAGATATTGAAATTTTTGCTACAATTGATTAGCTATTGACGCTTTTTCTGACTTGCATTGTAAATTAAGCAGCGTTCGACTTTCAAATTTAATTCGAGGTTTTTATGCAACGAACTTATTGTTTATCTGCTGTCATCACTTTGTGTGTTTTAAGTTTTTCAGTGCAATCTCAAGAGGTTGCGGGAACTGCAGAATATTATTACAAACTCGGGGTTACCTCTTGTGAAAAAGAAAAGTACGAAGAAGCTATCGGTTATTTTATCAAGGTAATTGAGCTTGATCCCGTGTACAAAGGTGTTTATGAAAGCCGTGCGCAGGCCTTCGAATGTCTTGACAAGTACAAAGAAGCAATTGCTGATTGGACGAAATGTATTGAATTAAAATATAATATTGAAGGATCCTATTACGCTCGTGCTTGCGCTTATAGTCATATAGAAAAATATAAAGAAGCCATTGCTGACTGGACTAAATTAATTTCCCTTAATTATATGCTGGGTGATGTTTACCGTAATCGTGGTTGTGATCATAATACGATAAATAAAAAAAAGGAAGCTATCGCTGATTGGTATAAGTCTGTAGCTGCTTTTACTAAAGACATTCAACTTGATCCTAAAAAACATGATAATTATGCCTGCCGTGCATTATCTTATTCTCTGCTAACAAAATATAGAGAAGCTTTGGGTGATTACACTAAAGCAATTCAACTTGTTTCTCTTGAAGTCAAAAATAAACCTCGAAAAGTTGCACCCTCCAAGAATATTAGTAAAGCAAGTCAAAGTTCTAGTGGCAAGAATGATAATGAAAATGATCCTAAGCAAAAGACTGCTAATGATAATGATCAAGAGTGGTATGATATTCTTTGTAGTTACTACAATGCTAGGGCCGAAGTTTACGAAGCTGCGGGCAGGATGAAAGAAGCTGAAATAGACCGCGCAAAAGCAATGGAATATCAAAATTAACCTAGTTGATTATCTTTATTGTTTAAACACAAATATTTTTATCAATCTTACTTCTTTCCGCGTCAGCTTAGGATTTTGTCGATGATTTTGGGGCCTTCTGCGGGGCCAAGGACAGTCAAATGGAGCATTTATTGGAAAGTGTGTGAAAAAGGCTTTCTTAAGACCCTGCCAACTGGCCCCCGAAACTACGCTGAGATTTTGATAAAACGAAGTTAATTGAAAGCCCAGTTCCTGCTTATGTGTTTAAAAAGAATTTTAGAAGGAGGTTTTAAAATAATAGAGCTAAATCATGCATTTGATCCATTCTTCAGGTAGTTTAGGTTTAAAAGACCAATGATTCAAGAAATTGGGATAGCATGACCATAACCGAAACAGTCCTGGAAGGAACCTTGAACCCGGATTGCACTCTTATTTTGGATGAAGCTCCAAAAGTGCCCCCGGGTAGGGTAAAGATGTTGTTGCAAGGTATCGATCTTAAAAATTCCCAGATACTTGCCGATGAGTTTTTTCAAATGATGGAAGAAATATGGTCGGCACAATGATCCAGAGGCCATGTTTCTCAAAGTGCTGATGAGGTTGAATCGGAAAGTCGAAAATTAAAGGTGCAGATGGTGATCGAAATTGATGCAGCGATCCACCTTCAAGAAGAATGTCGGAAAAGACGGAAATGAGTGGATGGCGAGAATGTTGCGCTATGATCGTTTTCGATCTAAATACCATTAAAAGCGTTTTAAGCAAAAAGAAATCTTTTGAGGTATGATAGTTGAGTGGAAATGAACGGGCAGTATTTTTTCAGGAGTATGATAATGAAGATCAGTCGGATTACCGTTGATGCGACTCAAATGAATGGTGTGCCCTGTGTTAGGGGGCTTAGAATTCCGGTTGCCACGGTTGTGGAAATGGTAGCTCAAGGTATGAGCGATACGGAAATTCTAACCTCTTATCCCGAATTAGAATTAGGGGATATTCGCGAAGCCCTTAGCTATGCTGCGGCCGCTTTGCGCGAACGGGAATTACCTATAGTAGGCGTGGCATGAGGTTTTTTATTGATAACGCACTATCGCCTTCGGTTGCGCTGGGATTAGTTATAGCAGGGCATGATGCGGTGCATGTGCGTGAATATGGTATGTCGGGCAGCAGCGATGCAGCTATCTTGGAGCGTGCTGCATTGGAGAATCGGATTGTAGTTTCCGCCGATACAGATTTTGGAACTTTGCTAGCATTGCGCAAGGAAGCTAAACCTTCGGTGCTTTTGTTTCGAGGTGCAACGCCCCGCCTGCCTCAACAACAGGTAAAGTTATTGCTGATGAATTTACAAAGTATTGAACAGGATCTTCTCCAAGGTGCGGTGGTTGCGATTGAACCGGGCCGGATTCGAGTTCGCTCATTGCCGATACTTCCACTTGAATAAACTAATTCAATAATAATCAGAAATGAACCGTTGTGATTTGCTGCAACTAAAAGGAAGCCGCACCCATCGCAGTGAGTGGGCTTGAAAGGAAAAATGCGGGCGAGGGTGAAAGGCAAAGCATCAGCTTAGGATTTTATCGATAATTTTGGGGCCTTCTGCAGGGCCGATAAGGCGAGCATTCAAGCCCTGATAAGGGTAAGTGAAAGTCTCCGGATTCATACCCATCAAATGCAGGATGGTGGCTTGAAGGTCGTGTACGCCAACTTTGTTTTCTGCGATGTTCCAACCCAGTTCATCGGTGCTGCCATAATTGAAACCACGCTTGACCCCAGCACCAGCCATCCAAGTCGTGAAGCAATGGGGGTGATGATCACGGCCAAGGAATTTACTACCGCCCCTTGCCTCATTCATTGAGGTTCTACCGAATTCGCCACCCCAGACAACGAGGGTTTCATCTAGCATGCCTCTGCGTTCGAGGTCGAGAAGAAGTGCAGTTATGGGCTTGTCGGTTTCTTTGCATTTGCGAGGAAGGGCAGTAACGATGTCATCGCCTGATCCTGTGCCGTGCATATCCCAACCCCAGTCGAAGAGTTGGACATATCGTGTGCCTCGTTCGATCATACGGCGGGCGAGAAGGCAGTTGTTTGCAAAGGTGTTGGAGCCTGGTGTTGCGCCATATTCTTCGATTATTTTCTTAGGTTCGCGCGAGATATCCATAACATCGGGAACCGCAGTTTGCATTCTAAAAGCGAGTTCGTATTGTTCGATGCGGGTGATGGTTTCTGGATCGCCAAGTTTTTGGAGTTCAATTTCGTTGAGTTCTTTGAGGGTATCAAGGCTTTTGCGCCTAAGGTTGGCATTCATGCCAGCGGGGTTGTTGACAAAAAAGATGGGTTCAGCGCCTGATCTGCATTGAACGCCTTGGTAAACCGAAGGAAGGAAGCCGCTACCCCAGACGCTTTTTCCAGCAGTAGGATCGGTACCTCCGGAAACAAGAACGACGAAGCCTGGAAGGTTTTGGTTGGGGCTGCCTAGGCCGTAGGTGACCCAAGATCCAATTGCGGGATAGCCTGGCCTATTTTCTCCGGTGTGAACAAAAAGTTCTGCGGGGGCGTGATTAAATTCTTTGGTGTACATGGATCGAATTACGGTAACGAGGTCTGCAGCGTTTTGGAAGTTCGGAAGGAGTTCGCTGATCCAAGTACCAGCTTTTCCGTTCTGGGTGAACTTATGAGGAGAGCCAAGAAGAACGGGCCGGCCCTTGATGAAGGCAAAGCGTTCACCCTTAATGATTTCTTCTGGGCAAGGTTTAAGGTGGTATTCAAGGAGTTTGGGTTTGAAGTCGAATAAGTCTTGTTGGGGTGGGGAGCCTGACATGTGCAGGTAGATAACCGCCTTGGCTTTGGCGGTGTGCATGGGTTTCTTGACAGCGAGTGGCGAAGGTGAGGGATCAGCGCTGGCTTTTTTAGAGGTAAAGTCAGCCATTGCCAATGCAGCCAAGCTTAGGGGGCATTTCTTAAGGAAGTGCCTTCGGGTATTGGTGCGGATGTTTTCGAGTCTGGGATCCATGATTAACTCCGTGTAAGGATTCCATCGAGGTTTAAGAGAACATTGCAGAGGGTAGTCCAAGCTGCGAGTTCATCAATTTTCATGTTTGCTGGAGCAGCGCCCAAAGGCATTTCAGCAAGCAATTTAGCACTTTGAAGATCTGCTTTAAATTGTGCAAGAGAATCGGTATAAAGTTTGGTGAGGTTTTCTGTTTGCTTGGCAGAAGGGGAAGACCCTTGGGCAAGTTTCCAGGCGAAGTTTAGTTTTTCGTTGAAGGTGGTGCCGCCCTCTGCAATTACTTTACGAGCCATGCCTTGTGCAGCTTCAACAAACACGGGGTCGTTAAGGGTGACAAAAGCTTGGAGGGGTGTGCAGGTGTTGATTCTTCGGACGGTGCAAAATTCTCTGCTGGGTGCATCGAAAGTTTGCATGGAAGGGTAGGGCACAGAGCGACGCCAGAAGGTGTAAAGGCCTCTGCGATATTTATCTTCGCCACTGCTGGTGGCCCAGTTTCGTTCGCCATTGAAAGCAGCCTGCCAAAGGTTTGCTGGTTGAGGGGGATAGACGGAGGGGCCATAGATTTTGGGGCTAAGCAACCCGCCCAGCATAAGGGCTTGATCGCGCAAGATTTCTGCATCTAATCGGTGTCGTGGGGATCTACTAAGAAGTAGATTGCGAGGGTCTTTCTGGATCATCAAGGGGGTGGATGCTGCGGATTGTTTGTAGGTTGCGCTGGTCATAATAAGTTTAAGCATAGCTTTCATATCCCAGCCTGAATCGATGAATTCGAGAGCAAGGTAATCGAGCAGTTCTGGATGGGTGGGAAGCGAGCCTTGGGTACCGAAGTCTTCTTCGGATTCAACGATGCCCCTGCCAAAGATAAGGCCCCAGAGTCGGTTAGCTTCGACCCGAGCGGTGAGGGGGTTATCGGGGTCGACAATCCACTTTGCGAGGTCGAGGCGGTTGGGTTCACTGTTTTTGGTTTTAAGCGGATGAAAAGCAGCGGGGACGCCAGCGTTTACAGGGGTGCCTGGGGTGAGGAAGTTGCCTTTAACGAGGATGGTGGTTTTGCGTTTCTTGGTGTTATCCAACTCTTGAAGGATGGGAACCGCAGTAAGTTTGGGCTGAATCTTTTCTAGCTTGGCGAGTTCAGCTTGTAGGGGGGCAAGTGTAGGGGCAATGCTGCGGAAGTAGTCTGCGAGTTTTTTTTGTTCCTCAGGGTTCTTACTTAAGCTGTTAATCAAAGGCCGTATCTCTTTGGGTAATGCTAATCTTCGGGTAAGGGCAGCATCGGAAAGAGTTTCGATTTTGAAATCGTTAAGGTTAAGCTTTTGGCCTTTGGGATCTACGAGTTTGAAGAAGAAGATTCCTGCGGGGGTAGGTTTTTCGAGAGTAAATATTGCTTGGGATGCGATATCTAAGCGATCTACGATTTGCAATTCTGCCTGCCCTGCGGGTTTAAGCTCTGCACTAGGATTGGGTAAAGCGGGCTGATCGATTTTCCAAATAGTATTACGAGATTCATCGAGAACTAAAACTCGATAACCTGCAATTCTAGCGCCCACTGCACCATCGGTGCGGTTCCAAATCACAACCTTATCGATGGGGGATAATTGCGAAAGTTGAACTTCCCACCAAGGGTTGTTTTCGATTTTGGTATGCGTGGTCGATTTGGCGATATTGTAATCGCCATTGGTGTTGCCATCGATTGCAAGTTTAGGGGGGCCCTCATAATCAGTGCTGGATTGGGTTGCGTTGCCTTTGAGGGCGATGTTCGTGTTGTTGGAGAAGACTTGAACTTCTGCAAGGGAAAGCATCTTGGCGTTGCCTGGCAATTCAATGCGAACAAACCTTCCTCTTGGGGCCTGATTTTTGAAAGGCTCTGAGCCATTGCTAATAGCAATAGTTGAGGTTGGTGGCAGGGCGTTGCCATTGATGCCCGAGATTTTAAACCCGGTGATGTTGGTTTTGGATTGAATAAAAGCTTCTGAAATTCCCTCAAGGTTGGTGGGCTTTAAAATTGCAAGGTAGCCTGGGTCGGTAAGGTTGAAGGAGTTGCGCCATTGGGTTTCTTCTGCAGAAAGGTTTACATCGTTCATGCGTTTTTTTAAATCAGCAATGCGGGATTGAATGACTTCGAGTTCTGCGCGCTGGAAAAGTGTGGGGATCATCTTGGTGGGGAATTCATCACCTTTGTCGCTATCCGTGGTTTGGTTCAAGATGCCATAAAAGCTGTAGTATTCGCGTTGACTGATAGGGTCGTATTTATGGCTATGGCATTTGGCACAACCTAGGGTTAGGCCCATAAAAACTTGGCTGGTGGTATCTGCACGATCCTTGACTGCAGCTACGCGGAATTCTTCATCATCGGTTCCCCCTTCGGTATTGGTCATGGTGTTGCGATGAAAAGCGGTAGCAAGAAGTTGATCATCGTTGGGGTTGGGAAGAAGATCGCCTGCGAGTTGGTCGATGGTGAATTGATCATAGGTGAGGTTGCGATTAAAGGCATTAATAACCCAATCACGGAAGGGCCAAGCGTTAAGGCGCAAAGGGTCGGAGCCATAGCCTCGGGAATCTGCATAGCGGGCGAGATCTAGCCAATGGCGAGCCCATTTTTCGCCAAACCTTGGAGAGGCAAGAAGTCGATTTAATTGGGAATCGTAGGAAGCGGGGCTTTTGTCAGCAAGAAAGCGATCGATTTCTTCGGGGGTGGGCGGTAAACCAATTAAATCTAAACTTAGCCTGCGTAAGAGGGCGATCTTTTCTGCTTCAGAAGATATTTCCAAGCCTTGGGATTCAAGTTTGGATTCGATAAAGTGATCGATTGCATTATTGATGTTAGATTGATTTTTAAGGATGGGAAGGGAAGGGCGAATAGGTTTATTGAAGGCCCAGTGGGAGTGCTTAGCAGTTTCAACTTTTTCATCGGGCCAAATAGCGCCTGCTAAGATCCAGCTTTTGAACAATGAGATTTCTTTTTCGGTCAGCTTTGAGCCTTTAGGGGGCATAACTTTGCCTTCCCGGCCCACGGTGATCATTTTAATAAGCAGGCTATCTTCGGGTTTGCCAGGGACGATTACTTTATCGCCTGAATCGCCTCCTTGAAAAGCAAGATCTTTGCGATCAAATCGGAGGCCAGCTTTTTGTTTTTCGAGCCCATGGCATTCGATACACTTTGCCTTAAATAGCGGTGCTATATCGCGCTTGAAATCCACTTCAGCAGCGTGGTTGGCCAGGAATGAGATTAAAAGCGCAAGGAGTGTTGGGATGTAATATTTGATTATCATAAATACTCTTCCAATTAGGCAGGCAACTTAACAAGGATTATCATTTCTATTCTACCATTACTATCTTATGTTTAAACAGGCTATTTTTACCAAACCTTGGTTGGGAGAATGATCATGCAGCATTGGTGGACTACCGGCTTGGGCCGCAAGATTTACGACCTCGAACAACCCCGAAGATCGACCATGCCTGTGCATCCTTCCCATAAACCAGGCTACCAATACATGCTTCATAATCGCCATGAAGATAACTATCGACCCGATGAAAAAGGGCCCCGTTCCAGTGCTTCGGGCGCCATTTACATGAAGGAACATACCGGCACGCATATCGATGCTTGGTGCCATCAAGCCGATCATATGCATTTGTGTGGGGGTAAAAAGATTGATACCACGGTGCAATCAAACCAAGGGTTTTCGTATGGTGCGGTGGAAGATATTCCGATGATTGCCCGTCAGGGATGGCTTTTTGATATCCCCGGATACAGAGGCGTGGAAGAATTAGGTAAAGAGGAATATATCTTTCGTGGCGAGTTGGAACGCATGGAGAAAGAGCTAAACTTAGCGCCCAAGCCGGGAGATGTGGTTTTAATTCGAGTGGGAACGGATCGATTCTGGCATGATGAAATTCGCTACATGGAATCTGCAGGCATGGCCCGAGATGCTGCGCTTTGGGCTGCAGAAAGAAAAGTTCTGGCGGTGGGTGCGGATAATATGTCATGGGAACCAAACAATGCGATTGATCCAGAGTTGGGAACTCTGCCTTGCCATCTGGAACTTCTTGCACGAAGGGGAATTTATATCATCGAGAACCTTAAACTAGATGAACTGGCGAAAGATAAAGTCAGGCAGTTCTTGTTCATCTGTCTGCCTTTGAAATTAATCGGGGCTACTGGTTCTCCGGTGAGGCCTATTGCCTTGGTGTAAAATTACTTTATTGTGCATGCAAGAGAAATTTGCTTAACAGGGGGAGAAAGTATGTCTGGACCATATATGCCTATGGATCGAAGGAAAGTGCTAGCGGGATCCGCAATGGCTGCGACTGCATTACTTACGGGTGCGGGCAAAGAAGTGGCAGCGGTTGCGAAGCCCAAGCGTTATGCGATGAAAAAGTCGATCAACTTATGGGCGTTTCCTTACCCCGAGAAGATGAATCTAGAGCAGTGCCTTCGCCTTGCCAAGGATGCAGGATTCGATGCGGTGGAATTAAACTACGATCTTGAAAATGATCTTTCGCCCAAATCAGGCGCTAAGGAATATGCAGCGATTCGTTCGCTTGCAGACAAGATTGGTATTCAGATTAGTGGGCTTTGTTCCTTTCTTTTCTGGCCCTACCCCCTTACTGCGAATGATAATGCCAAAAGATCCAGAGGCTTTGAGCTGGCAGGGAAAATGACTCAGGCAGCGCATGATTTAGGCGTTGAAAACCTTTTAGTGGTTCCTGGGGCGGTTAACATTCCTTGGCGCACCGATTACGAACCTGTTCCCAATGATGTTTGCGATAAGCGGGCACGCGAGGCCATTGCCAAGCTTCTTCCTACTGCTGAAAAACTAAAGGTCAAACTCAATATTGAAAACATCTTTTTCAATGGATACCTGATGACACCTGGCGAAATGATCGACTTCGTGGATTCCTACAAATCCGAATATGTTAAGGTTCATTTTGATACAGGCAATATTATGATGTTTCAGTTCCCTGAGCATTGGATCAAAATGCTGGGCAAACGCATTCAAAATGTTCATCTCAAAGAGTACACCAAGAAGGGCACTGATTATTCCTTAGAAACTTTCAGGCCATTGCTTGATGGTACGACCAACTGGCCCGCGGTGATGGAATCCTTTGAACAAACGGGTTACAGGGGTTATCTCACCTTTGAATATTTTCATCCCTATATTCATTTCCCGGAGGCATTGGTCTATCAGACCGCAGATTCCCTCGACCGTCTTTTGGGAATTAAATAAGTTATCTATCTATACTTTGATTGGTAGTAAAAACAAGGATACAGCAATGAGCGAAAAATCAAGAAAAGAACAGATTTTAGAAATGCTTAAAGATGAGCCAAATGATTCATTCCTGCTTTATGGGTTAGCTATGGAGCACCAGAGCGCTGGCGAGGAAGAACAGGCACTGAAAGTGTTTGGCGATTTGATGGAATCTAATCCGGATTATCCCCCTGGGTATTTGCAGGCGGGCCAGTTGCTTGCCAAAATGGGTAAAGAGGCGCAAGCCAGAAGTGTTTATGAAAAAGGCATCCAAACCGCTAAAAAAGTAGGGGATGGCCATGCTGCAGGAGAAATGGAAAGTTTCCTATCTCTTCTCGATTGAGTTTCTGTTAAAATCTTGAAGTCAGATTTTGTAGCGTAATCAAACATTAAAGGAGCATTGAAATGAAGGTTTTGATTTTTAGAACACTCGCAGCATCTTTTCTTGCCTTGGCATGCACTGTCTTTGCTATCGCGCAAGATGACAAAGGCACGACTTTCACCATTGATGGATTAAAATCGGTTACCCCCGCAGAATGGAAAGAAGAGCCCCCAAGCAATAAAATGCGGTTCGCACAATTTGTTCTGCCCAAAGTTGCAGGCGATCCCAAAGATGGCGAAATAGTTATCTTCAAGGGTTTGGGGGGAAGCGCTAAGGCGAATATTGATCGCTGGAGAGATCAATTCACTGCCAACGATGGTGGTAAACTTGCTGAAAAAGATTCCAAGATTACTGCAATCAAGGTGGCAGGAAAACCAACCTTGTATCTGGATGTTAAAGGCGCTTACAAATACAAAGCTGCACCATTTGACCCTAATTCAAAAACAGTGCTTATGGAAAATTCCCGATTGTTGGCTGTTCATGTTGATGCCAACGATATTTACCACATTAAATTTACCGGGCCAGCTAAGACGGTAGAGAAATACCGTGACGGTTTTGAAAAGTGGCTTGCTAACTTCAAGTAAGCTTGTTTTCTTTAATCTGATGATAACCAGAGCGGCATGGGTTATACCTGCCGCTTTATTCTTTTTAAGGTTGCAACATTGCAAGATATATTCTTCAAGTATGAACTTCCCCCAGAATTAATTGCGCAACACCCACCGCAAAAGCGCGAGCAATCCAAATTGATGCTCGTTGATCGAACCACATCTTCCATCACCCACCATTTCTTTTCTGACCTTCCTTCCTTTTTAAGAAAAGAGGATTTGTTGGTGTTGAATGATACCCAGGTAGTAAAAGCAAGGTTGTATGGCAAACGCAAAGCCACGGGTGGGAAATGGGAAGGGCTTTATCTTAAGACTTTGGAAAATGGTTTATGGGAAATGATGAGTTATACGCGGGGTTGGCCATTGCCAGGCGAAACTATCACTGTAGAACCAGGGCCTTTGGAGTTGTTGTTGGTGCAGAAAAATGCAGGGGGCATCTGGCATGCCAAACCTAGCATAGCAGGGGAGGCCCCAGCGATTCTTGAGGCACATGGGAAAGTTCCATTGCCACCTTATATTCGCAAGGGCAAAGCCTTGGAAGAAGATACCGAGAGGTATCAGACTGTTTATGCAAAGCATCCGGGCGCAGTAGCTGCACCTACTGCGGGCTTGCATTTTACCGAAGAACTTTTCGCATCGTTAAAAGCCATGGGTGTTGATAAATCTTTTGTCACCCTGCATGTTGGCCCTGGTACTTTCAAACCATTGCCTGAAATTCTTCCAGAAAACTATCAGGTTGACCCTGAATTTGGTGAACTGCCTCATGTTACAGCAGAAGCTCTAAATAAAACCAAAAGTAACAAGGGAAGGGTGGTTGCAGTGGGCACCACTTCCACACGATTATTGGAATGTGCTGTTTCCCAAGTGGGGATTAATCCATGGCGGGGATGGGCGGATTTAACTATTGATCCCAATTATAAGTTTAAGCTTATTGATGTGCTGATCACTAATTTTCATTTGCCCTGCTCTACTTTGCTGTTGCTCGTTGGTGCATTTGCAGGCGACGATTTAATCCGCAAGGCTTATGAAGAGGCCATCAAAAACGAGTATCGTTTTTTTAGTTATGGCGATGCCATGATTATTGTTTAATAGTTCGGAATCCGTGGTGTTAACAATTTGCATAAGGAAATGAATCATGAAGAAAATGAGCATTTTGGTTTTATTTATGGTGGGCGCCATGGCATTGGCTGCAGATTACACCAAGGATAATGTCGAGGTGATAAAGGCGAAGGTTCAAAAAGGTGAAGTGGTTTTGATTGATGTGAGAGAAAAAAACGAATGGGATGAGGGCCATGTTTCGGGTGCAAAGCTTCTTTCTTTAAGTAAGCTTTCGAAGGGTGCAACTAAGGAAGAAATTGAATCTGTCGTGGGCAAAGATAAAGTTGTTTACTTGCACTGCAAGGCAGGAATTCGATGCATGAAAGCCGCAGAGATCCTTGAAAAGCAAGGGTTTAAGGTTCAGCCAATAAATCTCCCTTTAGGGGATTTGGTGAAATCACTCGGTAAGGCAATGTGATTGTGATTTTTTTTGGACTCTTGTCCCCTGATGGCTTAAGTTTATGACATGGATGTTTTTTAACTTTGGAGGTTTCAATGATACGAATTAGTTTTTCTATTCTTTTTGCCACTTTTGCGATTTCCGCTGCTTCCGCAGCAGAGCCCGAAAAGGATTATTTCTTTCAACCCAAGGATCGCATCGTTTTTCTCGGCGATAGTATCACCGAGCAATATCAGTATTCCAACGCGATTGAATTGTATTTGACCACCCGTTTTCCTGAGGCCAACTTTTTCTTCTTGAACGCTGGAATCGGGGGCGATACCGCCAACGGTGGTTCTGGTCGTTTTAAAAATCATGTACTGGATGAAAAGCCGACAAAGGTGACCATCAACTTTGGTATGAATGATGGTGGGTACGGTAAGTTTAACCCCCAATCGAACAAAGTTTTTGTTGAAAAAACTGCACTCATGCTAGATATGGCAACCAAGGCAGGTGTTAAAGTTGCGTTGCTTTCGCCCAACGCTGTTGACCCCCGCAACAAATCCAATGGGGCGGAATATGTTGAAACTCAAAAACAGTTTTATGCGCCGTTGAAAGATATCGCTGCCAAGTTTGAATTTCCGTTTGTTGATCAGTATGCGATCACCCGGGCAGCACAGGACAAAATGCTTGTCGATGATCCCAAGGCTGAAAAAGCAAAGCCTTACCCTGATGGTTTTCATACTGCACCTCCGGGTGGAATGTTGATGGCCCATGCAATCCTTACTGGGCTAAAATCCCCTGCTTTGGTTAGCGATGTTTCGTTTGATGCTGCAAGCAAAAAAGTTACCGGCAAGAATTGTACGGTTTCAGTAATCGGTAGCGATGGGGTTAGTTTTGAACGCAAAGATGAAGCTTTGCCTTGGGCCGTGCAGAAAGATTGGTTGCCCATGCTTCCCTATACCAATGAGCTTAAAGATTTGAATTGGTACGGTTTGCAGGTAACCGGCCTAAAGGAAGGCAACTATGCAATTAAGATTGATGGCATAGAAGTTGCGAAGTTTTCGGGTGAAGAACTCGCCAAGGGCGTTAATCTTGGGAACCTTACTTCTGGTCCGATTTGGGATCATGCAGACAAGGTTTACAAGGCAATTGAGGCCAAGAACCGAATCGTACAAGGTCGCTTCCGAGGCGTAATTCTTGCTAATATTCCTGAATGGTTGGCGGATGTTGCTAAGGAACGAAAACCGATGGAGTTGGAAAAACGCATGGCTCAAATTGTTGAAGCACAGAAAGCTGTGAATGAATTGGTCAAGCCAAAGACCCATAAATGGGAAGTTGTTGCAGCCAAGTAATCTCGATTACTTTGAAAGTTATTTTTTATGGATTGGATGACTTGGTACAACAGTTTGAATAAACCAGATTGGACGCCTGCCCCTAGGGTGATAGGAACGATTTGGCAAATTTTGTACCCGGTCATCATTACTTCTTTTGGATATGTATTTCTTCAGGCGTATAAAGGAAAAGTTTCGTGGTATGTTGCACTTCCTTTTGCGATCAATCTTTTTGCCAATATCCTTTTTACGACAATTCAATTTGGCATGAGAAACATGCCACTCGCAACTTTAGATATTCTGATTGTTTGGGGCACCATTATCTGGTGCATGATTGCAATTAGGCCAAATTTTTTATGGGTGATGATTGCGCAAATCCCGTATCTGATATGGGTTTCGATCGCAACAGTCCTTCAGATTTCGATCACGATTGCTAATTAATTATTCTATCTTTATGCCTTGCACTCGTAATGCGTCGGAGTCTGGCCCCACGATTACGACAACTGTTTTTTTGCTTTTGGCTTCTTTGTAAGAACAATAGGTAAGAACTTTTGATTTCTCATCCTTTTCTACTTTCTCAAAAGCAACCTCTTTTTTGAGAAAGGGATTTGCTGCCACGGTTGATTGAAACTCCGCTTTACCCATGTAAGATTTAAACTCGACGGAGGTACTGTTCCAAGCTTCTTCTGTTTTGCCCCCCAAGATGAGCTTTAAAAAAACATCGGAAATGGTTTTTTCGTTGCTATCGCCTTCGGTGGTTTTGTTGCCGCATCCATTTAAGTTGATCAATACGATTAAGAAAAATACAGCCCGAGTGATTTTAAAAAACAAGATAAGGCCCCCTTTATTCGTTGTTAATATCGTTGCCTGCTCTGGTTCCCAAGGCACGCCAAACGGTCAGGCTTACAGCATTTGTAGTAGGGCGCACCGAACCATCCATCAGTAGGCTGTTCACTATGCCATTATGAAAACTTCGTGCGGTAATAGCAGCATAAGTTGGCAGGGTGATTGATTCTCCATCGCGCATCGAGGTTAAATCAATATCGTAGGTGATGCCATTGCTTACATAAGGAACATTGGTATTAGGGGTAAAAGTAGTGGTAAAACCAGTTTCATGAACATCCCCCTCGACCCACTCCGTATGGCCATTTTCGTCAAAGGTACCACCTTGAAAAGCAGTTAAACCTGCTACATTTGCAGGCGCTGCTACATTTAAAGTGGAAGGTTTGTTGGAATCCCAAAGATTAGCTTGGTAAGCTTTGGCTTCTGAAGCCCCAAGGGTGTTGGACATGCCATCGGTAAAGTCGGAAGGTTTCATTTTTCGATTGGGAGCAAAGGCGCCATCGCCTGCAGAATCGGTTGCGGGGTCATAAATAAACCAAGTGCCTTCGTTGAAACAATAGTTTAGGGGATGGTAAGTTATAAGAGGTGTAATGCGTGAACGGTCGTTTATTTCGCTCGGGCAGATGTAAGCTCCTAATCTTAAAGCAGCGACATCTGGCCTTGTGGTGAAATTATTGGGTGCGCTTTTCCAATCGATAAGATTGTGCAGGCTGGCTTGTTCCAGATAAGGAAGAAGTCTAGCATGGGCTGACCAAGGTTGGGAAACGGTGCCATTGGGCATTTCCGAAACGCAGGGGAAGTATTCCAAGGTTGTTAGATGATTTTGTAATGCCAGCCCCAATTGCTTCAGATTGTTTTGGCACTTTGCCCTAGATGCAGCTTCTCTCACCTTTTGTACCGCAGGCAACAACAAACCAATAAGAATTGCAATGATTGCAATCACTACTAATAGTTCAATCAGGGTGAAGGCTTTCTCGATACTATTCGACCTAGATAACTTCATGGTATTCCCTTTTAGTTGAAGATGGTTTTCATTTAAGCTAATACTCTCAAGTATTTTAACATAAAACCTTGATGCTGAAGCATTAAAAAATCATGAATATTAATTTATATCATTACAAATCATTAAGGTTCCAGCAATAGCCATTCATTTTTTTAGCTGGTAAACGCCAAAGCAAAGCTTAGCCATGGTGGGCGCGCAGGGTATTGATGCCATCTCGGAGTGCAGCCAAATAAAGCCACAAATCCCCGCCATAAGCAAGCATGCGGAAACCTTGGTCGATGAATTTCTTGCCTTCAGGAATGCTTAAGGGCATGAAGCCCGGTGTTTTTTTGTTTCGGGTGCAGGCATCAATCACTTTCTTAATCGCATCTTGAAATAACGGATGTTCAAATTGCCCAGGAATCCCCAAGCTGGTGGATAAATCAGTCTGGCCAATCCAAAGAACATCGATCCCTTCTACTGCTGCTATTGAATCAACATTTTCAAGGCCAGCAACTGTTTCGATTTGTGCAATCAGCAAAGTTTCACTATTTGCAGAACTCATTTTTTCTACAATGTTGCCACTAATGTAATCATCATGTGCAATGGTGAAGGCTGCACCCCTGCGACCCATAGGGGGATATTTTGCGGAGGCGACAAACTTGCGCGCCTGTTCAACATTTTCACACATGGGTATCATAATCCCCATTGCTCCCATATCTAAAACATTCGCAATAAAATGATATTCTGTTGCGGGGATTCGAACCAAAGGCACCAGGGAAGTAGACCTTGAAGTTGCAACCAGCATTCGAATGGTTTCGGTATTCCACCCGGTATGTTCCATATCGAAAATGGCAAACTCTGCACCAGCTTGGGCTGCAAGCCTTGCGATTCCCGTGGTGTTGAATTCAAAAATAAAAGTCCCGATGGAGGTTCCACCAGAGGCAATTTTTTGTTTTACTGCGTTGGTCTTCATAATCATTCCTTCTGTCTAACCACTGGCTCAATAAAAATCACTGGCATTTTAAAACGCAATCCTACCCGATAATGCCCTCTTGGTACCAAAGGCAAACAAATAAAGTAAGTTGTTTTAACAACCGGGGATGAGTTGTTTCAGGTAATTTTTTATTTACTGTACTTTGTGAAACAGGTCTAAAAACTTTGGTGATGTTTTATACAAGAATCTCTTTTATCACCTGCCCATGCACATCGGTTAGGCGGAAGTCGCGGCCTTGATAGCGATAAGTTAATTTTTCATGATCATAACCTAAGCAATGCAAGATCGTGGCATTAAGATCATGGATGTGCATCGGTTTCTGAGTGATGTTGTAACCAAAATCATCCGTTTCCCCATAAACAATACCGGGCTTGATACCGCCGCCCGCCAACCAAACAGAGAAACATCGGCCATGATGATCCCTGCCGTATTCTGCTTGTAATCCGCCCTGCCCATAGACGGTGCGGCCGAATTCCCCAGCCCAGACAATCAGAGTTTCATCCAACATGCCACGCTGTTTAAGATCCAAGATCAATGCGGCTTGTGCTTGATCCACATCGAGTGCTTGTTTAGGAATGTTCGTGGGTAACCCACCATGAAGATCCCATCCTCGATGATAAAGTTGAACGCAACGCACGCCAGATTCAAGTAAACGACGGGCCAGCAAACAGTTCGATGCAAACGATCC
>Ga0209284_10000900_pt1 | contig 47699 bp, 41 predicted proteins | sample FRY03_FD_187211 | JGI IMG/M metagenome (GOLD analysis project Ga0209284, IMG submission 187211) | Freshwater microbial communities from Lake Fryxell liftoff mats and glacier meltwater in Antarctica - FRY-03 (SPAdes) (version 2) | ecosystem: Environmental > Aquatic > Freshwater > Ice > Glacier... | reverse complement strand
AAACTATTCAGCATTGTGGCTGGCCAGCCACATCAGATTGATGGGCATCGTTCGAAATCGAACACGCACCGCTATCGAGCCCGCCGCGCGGCTCGCGAACTGCTGAGTTCTGTTTAGCGTTGCTTGGGAGCATTGAGCAACGACTTCTGCTGCCGTGAATCTCGCCGTCGAACGTGCAACTAACACCGCAGGCTGGTTCACGGTGCGCAGTTCTCTCGTGTCACATCCCAATGCGCGTAGTTTTTGTCAGTTGAAATCGAGAGCCCCTGCGCTTCAGAGAAACTTTTAGCTCGCCAACGATTACCGGATCCGGAAAACCGTACGTGCGACGGCCGCCCCTGGACCACCCCGTGTATTCGGCCGACGCAGAATTCCATCTCATTGAATTTGTAACAATACATTCCTGGATGTTCGCCGCAATTTCACGACTCCAATAAACAACATGGCGTGTCCCCTGTTGCGCCCCTGTTGCGCCGGAGAAACAACATGGTGTGTCCCTTGGTGCCTAGTGCTTGGTGCCTAGTGCTTGGTGCCTAGTGCTTGGTGCCTAGTGCTTGGTGCCTAGTGCTTGGTGCTTGGTGCCTTGTCCCTTGGTGCCTTCGCGCAGCCGATGTTGCTGATTTGCCGTTTCAGCTTTTCGGCCGCGATGGGAAAAAGGCAGAAGTTCTTGCCTGGTACGCAGCATAGTCCGGGCGGCGGGCTGTGATTGTTTTCTCCAGGAGTGTGACGCCCGACACCTTGAGCAAGAAGAACGACATCAGCAACGGGCTAAACACAGTCCAGCCAGCGCCGCCGGGGGTGGCAACGAGGTACAGACCCCACCAGATACAGAAATCGCCGAAGTAGTTGGGATGCCGAGTCAATCGCCAGAGCCCCCGGTCCATAACTTGTCCCGAGTTTTTCGGATCGGCTTGAAATCTGGCCATCTGCCAATCTCCGACGGCCTCAAAGAACAAACCCACGCACCACAGGCTGGCACCTGCGAAATCTAGCCAGCCGAGAGGCGATGTCGATGCGTTGAACATCGCCACCTGAATCGGCATGGATACGATCCACAGGATGACTCCCTGTAACAGGAACACGGTCAACAGACTTACCCACCAGAATCGCGGCCCATGGTGATCTCGCATGGCTTTGTAACGGCGGTCTTCTCCGTGGCCGAGATTTCGCCACAGCAAATACAATGAAAGCCGCAGTCCCCAGATTGCTGTGAGTGCAAACAACAGCAGACAACGTGAGGCGTTCTGAGCTGTTGGCGTTGTGACAAAAGCGTAACCAGCCACGATGACGAAACCGATTCCCCAGAATGGATCTACAACACTGGAGTCTCGACGCCAAACACTGATCAACCAAAGTATGGTCATGGTGATCACGACGACCACAAGAACACCCAGCATTTTGGTCAGCAGCAATGTCATGATTCACTTCGCATTCGGCCGCAACAAAGAATGTGTGACAAACCATTCCGTGCCACCGGCGTAACCAAAGAGTTCGGCCACCGCAAGAAAGAACAATCGCCAGCGGTGGAACCAGCGGCGAGCTTCCTCGCGACCGTAGGCCGCCGTCAGAATTGGCATCACTTCGGCTGCATTCGCATCCAGGTTTCTGAGCCATGCTTCAGACGTACGCTGGTAGTGAGTGCCGTCCCAACGCCACTGTTGCGCGACGCTCATGTGCTGGTTAAATTGTTGCAGCATGTTTTCACTGGGCATAATTCCGCCGGTGAAAAAGTAACGCCCCATCCAATTGTCATCGCCGCTGGTTTCAAACGGATACAGAAATTGACGATGGCAAAAATGATGCACAAACAGTCTGCCATCCGGCCGCAACCACGATGTGATGCGTTGCAGCAGTTGCTCAAAATTCCGCATATGCTCAAACATTTCGACCGACACGACTCGATCAAAGCCATTGGCTTCAATTGAAAACCTGTTCATGTCTGCCGTGATGACGCGCAGGTTTTGAATTCCGCGTGAAGTTGCGGTGGATTCAATGTACAGTCGCTGTGGAGTTGAATTCGAAACGGCTGTGATACGACTGTTTGGAAAGTGCTCCGCCATCCACAGAGAAAGTGACCCCCAACCGCAGCCAAGTTCCAGAACATCCTGCCCATCGCATAATTCCGCACGTTCGCAAGTAATTTCAAGAGCTGCGGATTCAGCTTGATCAAGTGTGGATTGTGGCGTCGGCCAAAAGCAGGAGCTGTACTTGCGATGCCGTCCGAGAACTGCCGCGAAGAACTCCGGCGGAAGTTCATAATGCTGCTCGTTTGCTTTTTCGGGCACCGGAGCGATAGGGCCTGATCGCATTGACGTAAGAAATTGTTCAAACGCGTGCAGATTCGCATCAGCATCGCCGTGGTCACAATCAATCAACCGGCGGCGACAGAGTTTTCGAATAGCCGCACGGGTGATGACGTCGGGTATGATGCCTCGTTCAACTGCATCGAGACTCAATGAGAGCACGCTCATAGTGGACTCCGTGTCGCCGCGTTGGCACCAATCGTAATCGTGTCGCGCTGGCATTGAGGCTTATCAAACTGGATTTGCACAACGCCTGTGTAACGCTCGTCGAATGAGGCTTCGCAGTAGCTAAGGTAGTAATCCCACATGCGGATGAATCGATCGGGGTAGCCAAGATCACGAACAGCCTTTAAATTGGCGTGAAACCGGTTGCGCCATTCTCGCAGTGTCTGAGCGTAGTGGGTTCCAAAATCTTCCGCATGTACAAATCGCAGATCGGTAGCACGAGCCGTGGAATCCAGCATCGTCTTCATGGATGTAAGGCAACCGCCGGGAAAGATGTAGCGCTGAATGAAATCCACTGTTCGCAGATACTGAGGATATCGCTGATCGGGCATCACGATGGCCTGCAGGACGAGCGTGCCTTTTGGTTTCAGCAGTTCGCTGCATTTTTGGAAGTACGTGTCATGAAACTTATGGCCGACGGCTTCGATCATTTCTACCGAAACCAGCTTGTCGTACTTCCCCGTGAGATCACGATAATCCTGGAACAGCAAAGTCACACGATCGGTCAATCCTGCGTCAGCGATGCGTTGGCGAGCCACTTCAAACTGCTGTTGAGAGATTGTCGTGGTCGTGACGCGGCAGCCATATTTCCTGGCTGCGTGAATCGCCAATCCGCCCCAGCCCGTGCCGATTTCCAGCAGATGGTCGCTCGGCTGCAGATGGAGTTTTCTGCAAAGGCGATCCATTTTCTCGATTGATGCTTCCTGCAACGTGCTGTCAGGCTTAAGAAAAATGCCGCTGGAATACGCCATCGTGTCATCGAGGATCAGCTTAAAGAAATCATTCCCCAGATCATAATGCGCGTGAATGTTACGCTGGCTTCCTGATTTGCTATTCGCGTGCCAGCGATGATAGAGTCGATTAAAGATTCCCGTGATGCGCGACACTCCGCTATCGAGGCGATCCATGGCTGGAGTGTTACGTACAAAGATGCGGAACAGAGATGTCAGATCATCGCAGTCCCAGTCGCCACGCATGTACGATTCGGCAACTGACAGACTTCCACCCAGAACTGCGTGTCGGAAGAACGCCGTTTTGTGAACATGTAATGTTGTCTGCAGGTCGCTGCTTTGCCCAAGTGTCGCCGTGCCGAGAGCATCAATAATTTTGATTTCGCCGTCCGCCAGACTGTCGAGTCTCTTCAGGAACAACCGGCGCAGAATTCGACAGCCGGACTTCGAGAGCGCGAATGAGCAGTCACGACTATTCGATAGCGATTGAAGTTGTTCACTGGCAACTGCTGTACTCATGAAGTTAACTTTTCTGTCGTGGAGTGTATTGGTTTATTCAGGGATATTGCAGGGGCGATTTTTCTGGGTGCGGCACGTATGGTACACGTTTCAGCCACAGTCGAAATGCCTGCCAGTAGATCGCAAGAAAAATCTGCAACGTCATCGCCGGATACCGGAGCAACATGCGAGTCCGCTGCCACCACGTCAACTCACGCTGAGTCAATGATAAGACAGCATCAAATCGCTTGCCAGTCATCCGTTTTTGACCGGTAGGATGCTTTTCGATAACGCTGTTTTCGATAACAACGGAAAGCCGGTCACTCGGCGCGGAAAGTTGCCAGTGGTACGTCATGTTCATCGGCATGAACGGCGAGACATGAAACTCTTTCGAATTCTCAAATTTCATCGTCCGTTTTGAAGTCCGCCGAGCGCGATGATCACCAGACATCGCTGCATCTGTGTCGCGGCCTGAGCTGCTCAAGACGTAACAATGTCGCTCATTCCAAGGAGTGTTGCTGACTTCCGCAACAACCGTTTCAACGTCTTCACCAGCGGCATCGAAACAATAATAGAAGCTGACAGGATTCATTCGAAAACCGAAGTATCGAAAATTCGTCAGCAAAGTGATTGGGCCAACCGGACGCTTTCCGGTACGTTCAAGAACCAGGTCGGCAACGCTTTCGCTTAGCGGTCGAGTCGGATCGCCTAGATAGTCAGCGCGGCAAAATCGAGCGATCGCTGGCCAGCGAGTTGACCAGGACCCTCGACGACCAAAAACGGTGTCGATTTCCGCGAGATCTGCGTACACCATAAACAGACGATAGCGAAAGGAATGTTCCACTGGCTCAAACCGGCGATGCACGACGTGGCCTTCGTAGAGACAGCTTCTCACGAAACCGCCTCCTTGGCTATCAAGGCATCACAAACGCGGATCGCACTGACAACGCCGTCTTCGTGAAACCCATTGCCCCAGTAGGCACCGCAGTACGACGTGCGATTCGTGTTGATCATCTCGGAATGTCGAGCCTGCGCCGCCGCGCGACGCACAGTGAATACGGGATGGGCGTATTCGAAGCGTTTCAGGACTTTCCTGGGGGAGATATTCTGGTCGCTGTTCAGAGTCACATTGAATGAATGGCGTGATTTCAAATGTTGCAGGATGTTCATCTGATATGTCACGGTCGCTGGATGGGTATCTTTGGGCGACGATCGTTCATTCAGCAGGTAATTCCATGCCGCCCACGCGCGGCGTTTCTTTGGCAGCACGGACTCGTCGGTATGCAGAACAGCCACGTTGCGTTCATAGGGAAACTCGGACAATACGGATCGTTCGACTGGTGTCGGATCTGCCAGCATTCGCAGGCACTGATCGCTATGACAGCCAAACACAACGTGATCAAAAGTTTCCAGCGGTTTATTCTTTGGGGTGACAACAACGGCGTTTGCAGTGCGTTCTACTTTCTCAATCGGCGTGTTCAGGAAAACACGATCCTGAAATCGCTTCACCATTTGAGTCACATAGCTTTTAGAACCACCTTGAATCACGCGCCATGTCGGGCGATTTCGCACACTCAGCAAGCCATGATTCTTGTAGAATTCAACGATGAATCGGATGGGGAAAGTTTCAAATGTTCCCACAGGACACGACCAGATCGCGGAACCCATCGGCAAAAGATAGTGCTCAGCGAACTCACGAGAATAATTGTTTCGCTTCAGAAATTCGCCCACGGTAGTTTCACCCGAAATCGGAACGGATCGCAAGACTTCGGAAGCCTCTCTGTTGAATCGCAGGATATCCAGCAGCATGCGATAAAAGCGGGGGCGAATCAAATTGCCGCGTTGGGAAAAAACGCCATTCAACGAGGACCCGTTGTATTCCAGGTTTGCCGAATCACACCGCACGCTAAAGCTCATGGATGTCGGAAGCGATTTGACATTCAACTCATTCAGCAGCGCGATAAAGTTGGGGTATGTCCAGTCGTTGAAGACTATGAATCCTGTATCAATCGCGTGGTGTTCTCCGTCCAGTTCGACATCGACCGTATTTGTGTGTCCGCCGAGATAATCATTCGCCTCGAAGACAGTCACGTCATGAGCCGCGCTCAGCCGATATGCGGCTGTCAGCCCTGAGATTCCAGCTCCTATAATTGCCACCTTCATTTCTGCTATATCCTGAACTCGCCAAATGCTACCAACACTACTGAAAGAATACTTTTCCTCGACGTATACGGGCACGCCGGTAACTTGTGACACCAAAACGCTCAACTTGATTGGTGCTGCAGAGTTTTCGCGAATTCTTCAAGATGCTGCATCGTGTCACAAAAGGCCGAATATATCATCCGAGTTCGAATCTCAGCAGTCAACGCTCGGCCACCGACAACCACCGCCGTGTTTGTTTTAGAGGCTGCGTCGTATAACTGATTGTACTCGGCGATGAATGCAATCTCATCAACAATGGAAGAAATACTTAGCCAGAAAATCCGAGGTCGGTGTTGTTGAATAGCTTTCGTTGCGGAACTCAGCGGGATCGAGCACCCGAGCAAGCGTGTCTCCCAACCCACAGAACGCAGCACGATTTCGGCCATCATGATCGGCAGCGCGTAAGGATCACCCTCGCAAGTTGCACCCATTGCAATGCGTTTCGTGATTGGAGCGACTTGCTTCAGACGCAATTCGTGAAGAATGCGCAACATTGTTTGACAGGAACTACGCTCCTCGTAAATCTCCAGTTCTTTGCAGTCCCACTTCTCACCCAGAGTCCGAAAGGCCGGCGTGACGATGTCATCGAATATCCGACTGACTGAAACACCCGCCTGGAAATACTCAAATACGATCGCGCTAGACTGCGTCTCATTTCCTTTGAGCATCGCCTCCACTAAGCGTTCAGCACCGTTTTCGACGCGCCGCGATTTTCGGTCTGTTGTTGCTGCCATCGCCAGAAGATGCGGCTCTGCCGAGGCGAGATTGCGTTCACGTGCGAACCGCAAAGCCTCCTGAATCGGGATTCGGCGATGCCCGCCAGCGGTTTTGACCGTATTCAGCAGCCCTTGGTCACACCATCTTTTGAGTGATGACTCGCTTGCACCAATCGCAATGGCGACCTGTTTTGGAGACAGCAGTTGGTCCATCAAATAACACCAAAGAAATGATATAAAATCCTCAGCCAGTTCACTATGTTGATGGAAACCGCTGGAACGTCCAAATCATAACTAAAAACATCCAAAACATTCAAATGTGTGCCGAGTCATCCACTGTTGGCTTCTCAGTTCTGCAGTCAATTTGTGGTGTTTTGAGGATAATTTCCAAATTTTCGGACGATGGCGGCCGCCTTTGGTAGAGCTTAATAAACCGTCAATACGTCCAGTGTGAAGATGTCGCGCAGAGTCGTCTTGTTGTGAGGTCGGAATTGCCAGAGAATGCGAGGCTGACCTACCTAATATCATGCCGTCGCGTTTTCGAAGGAGTCAGGGATGACTCAGCGTCTGACAATTTTACTTCTTTTCCTGCTGGGCAATGCGTCCTCCGTGTCCGCGCATCCGATCGCTTTGTTGGTGAACGGGGATGAGGAATTTAATCTGTCAGAGCCCGATGTTGATGGTTCTGCAAAGGTGTCGGTAAAGCCTGGCAAACAAGCGGAAGGCTCGCCCTCAGAACAACACGAGACTGCGTCAACTCCTTTAAGCATGAGAAGATCGCGGTCGGTTCCGCCCGCGGTTAAGGAACGTTTCGACAAATACGTCAAGCGGCAGGAAACGCAAGCACTGCAGACACAACCGGCCATTCAGGTAACGACTCCACCCCGTGGTAAGTTGGGAAGCGTGGCTTTTGAGTTACTCGAATCTGATCCGCAAGGCGTTCCCTTCTTCTCTGGTGCGATACCACGCACAGCGGCAATCGCCAGTGACGCCAGCCTCAACGATGTGTGCAGCATAGGAAAATTGGCGTGGGCTGTCGGGGAACGCGGAGTCATTTGTTTTTCGGATGATGCTGGAAGTTCATGGACGACGCGAATCACTCCATTTGAATGCAGTCTGAAATCCGTTTGCTTCCTAACGAACACGATCGGATGGGTTGCCGGGACAAGAATTGTGCCAGGATCGAATCCACAGCGATTGGCCGTGCTTCTAAGTACCCGCGACGGTGGAAAGTCATGGACTGACCTCACGATGAGTTCTGCTCAACGTGCTGTCAAAACTGACAAAGTGCCTGCGGCTGAGTTACCTGGAATCGTCCACCTTCAATATTTTGGTCTGGAAAGCGCTGTTGCGGTCACGGCTCCGATGCGAAATCGAAGTGGCCAGGCAATTTTTTCCACCGACGATGGAGGTTTGACATGGATGCCGATTGCCAGTGATCAATCGGCCGGTCCATGGCTGGATGCTCATTTCGTCAGCGAATCCGATGGAATCGTGGTCGGCCAGCATCAATCTTATGCGGCCGTGGTGGCCAATCGCGCTGTCATTATCAACCGCCCGGAATCGACGCTTCGCGCGATCCGCGCGGTGTCGTTGAATGCAAATGCGCAGGGCTGGATTGTCGGAGATGGTGGCTTTTTGCTGGCCACCACCGATGCGGGTGTCACCTGGAAATCCCCGGCTGGCGAGATTCCACGGGATATTGTGGATGTGATGGACTTTCATGTTATTGCACACGAAGGTTCTACAATTCTCCTTGGCGGCGAACCCGGTTCGTGCCTGTTGCGTTCGCCTGACGATGGACAGAGCTGGAAGCTGGTTTCCGTGCCGTTGAGCGGACGGCTCAGTCGAGTCCGCTTTCTTAATGAAACAGAAGTCATTGGTGTTGGCAGTCTTGGTCAGATTGTGAAATCATCTGACAGCGGAAATTCCTGGCTGGCTGTGCGTTCGTCCGGATTTCGAATCGGTGTCTTGAACATGATCACCAATGCCGACAAGGCTGCATGGCACCTGCTCTCGCATGTCTCGGGCGAACAAGGAGTCCGTTCGGTCGCTGTGCAGATCTCGCAGCCGCTTAGCCTTGAAAGCGACGCATTGCTGGACGGCGTGCCCATGTCTGATCACTGTACCGCTGCGATAACACAGTTGGGCGGCAACGACACAAGTTCGCATTGGATGTTTCCCCGAACAAAGCCGGAACATCATCGATCATCGGAGCAACTGGTCACAGAATGGAATCGACAAAACGACGGCAAGCTGCGAAAACTTCTGCCGCTCAGGATTGCTCGAGATATTCGCAATTGGCGACCATCAGTCATCGTGATCGAATCTGCATCGACTGACGATGCGGTTGCCGCAATTCTGCGTGAAGTCATGCCGCTTTCGGTATCGCTGGCGTCTGATGATGAAGCGGGCGGAATTCAGCTTTCGCAACTGGGCCTACCGCCGTGGGCCATCGACCGTGTTGTCATACGAGTCCCCCAGGATAATTCTGCAACGCTGACTTATCGGGACGACGACTTACTTAAGTCGCTTGGTACGACTTCTGGATTGCTGCAGGATGCGACTCAAAGATTGTTTACAAAGGCCATCGATACGACATCAACGCTGCCTGCGAAATCCGGTTATGAACTGTTGTCCGATGCGAGCGGCACGACTAGCGTGGCGAATCTGTTTGATGGGATTTACAACAATCTAAAATCTGACGCTCGCCGCGCATACGATGTTCGCAGCCGCGATGAGATTCAGGCTCTGCGACGCATTTTGCAGACATCGCATATCGAATCCACAGCATTGAACGGCCACATGCAGTTGGCTCCAACAGAAGACGCACTGGTGGGCCAACTCTACGGGATCGGCGCGAATCTTCCGGCCACGCTTGCCATGAAGCAACTGCGGGACCTCGCGGAAATCAATCTGCAACAGAATAATATGGAAGGTTACCTGGCCGTTCAGCAAGAAATTCTGCGGCGATATCCCACTTCCGATGAGGCGCAGGCTGCGGCTGAAATGCTCTTGCTGTTCTATTCTTCGGCAGAAGCTCGTCACTATCGACTGCAGGCTGTGAATGCGAAAGCAATGGCCACTGCGTCTGGTGAGTCCGCATTACGCGGCACGCCAAACGACGCCGCAGGCCCCGATGGCTTGCCGCTTTCTGTGCAGCCAAAACGACAAGCGGCATCGACTTCGCCATTCGCCAGCGGCGCGGCTGATGCTTTGGCAGCGTTGCATCAACGTTGGGATTCGCATGCCATGACGGCATTCGACATTCTCTCAAACGTCACCCGAGGCAAGAACTCTGAATCTTTGAATCCGTTGGTTCAATTGCGAATCGCGGCGAACTATCGGCTTCAGCAGAAGAGCGGCGAGCAGGCGACGATTCTTTCGGAACTCAGCCAGCGAGACGATCAATATGCCTTGTTCGCTCGCTGCGAAATTCAAGTGGACAACATGCCGTCTGCACCGCTGCTGCCGTTGATCAATTTACCTAAACGCAGTGAGCGGCCATTTCTTGACGGCGTGCTGACCGACAGCATCTGGGAAGACGCTCAGGAAATTCGGCTGACACCGTTCGTTCGCGACGCGCTCGATCCTGCAACTGGCATGCGTCGAAAATTTATTACGCAAACCACTGGAGTTTCCAGTTTGACAATGCTGGCATGGGATGAAGAATTCTTATATCTCGCCGCAGTTTTTGAGCGGGCTCCTGAGAAGTCAGAGCCAATCGAACTGGTGCTGAACCGCACTTATGATTCTGAGCATGAAAGTCGTGACCGCGTGGAGCTGGAAATAGACACAGATCGCGACTTTGGAACCACGTTTCAACTGACTGTCGATGAATCCGGCAAGACCAGCGACCGCTGCTGGATGCTGGATAAATGGAATCCAAAATGGTTCGTGGCACTGGACGCCGACGATACGACTTGGCGTGTTGAAGCCGCAATTCCACTTTCCGAGCTTTCCGCTCACGGTGCCAGGCCAGGCGACCTCTGGAATATACGTCTTCGCCGGGTCATACCAGGTGTGCTTCAGCACGAACTGCAGACAGGAACAAATCCGGTTTCAACCGACGGAGCTGGCATGGTGCGTTTCATTCGAGCTCGCAACAAGGCGAACGGTAGTCCATAGTTAATATCAGGCTCTGACAGTCCAACTACCACTTCAAAATGACTTTTCCAGATTGGCCGGATTTCATCGCGGTAAATCCCTCCTCAAATTCCGTGTAGTGCAGGCGATGAGTAATGACGGGACTGATATTCAGACCGCTTTGCAACATCACCGTCATTTTGTACCACGTCTCGTACATTTCGCGGCCATAGATGCCATGGATGGTCAACATGTTGAAGACCACGATGTTCCAGTCGATGGAAATGTCTTCCGATGGGATGCCCAGCATAGCAATCTTTCCGCCGTGCGCCATGTTCTTCAACATGTCGCGAAACGCGGATGGATTTCCTGACATCTCCAGACCCACGTCGAATCCCTCAGACATGCCCAATTCACGCTGGACGTCTTCGAGTGATTCGGATTTTACATTGACGGCTCGCGTGGCCCCCATCTTCTTAGCGAGTTCCAGACGCCATGGATTCACGTCCGTGACAACGACAAATCGAGCACCGGCGTGGCGCGCAACGGCGGCGGCCATGAGCCCGATCGGACCGGCACCGGTAATGAGCACGTCTTCACCAAGAACTGGAAACGCCAACGCTGTGTGGACGGCATTGCCAAATGGATCAAAGATCGATGCAATGTCGCGGTCGATAGATTCGTGATGATGCCAGACGTTGGTCATTGGCAGCGCGATGTATTCTGCAAATGCGCCAGGTCGATTGACACCGATGCCCTGGGTCTTCGCGCACAGATGTCGTCGGCCGGCAAGACAGTTGCGACATCGACCGCATACGACGTGGCCTTCGCCACTTACGATTTCGCCCGGATGAAAGTCGGTGACGTTTGGGCCGACAGAAATAACTTCTCCAACAAATTCGTGCCCGACCACCATTGGCACGGGAATTGTTTTTTGAGCCCAGGCGTCCCATTCATGGATGTGAACGTCGGTTCCGCAAATTCCAGTTCGATCGATCTTGATCAAAACATCATTGACACCCACAGTTGGTTCCGGAACATCTTCCAGCCAAAGCCCTTTTTGGGCGTGGCGCTTTACTAAAGCTTTCAAGTTTCCATCCTGTAATCAAAAATGCGTTAGGAGATTGGGTGCGGCAGAATATCATTTGCAGTGAGGTGGCAACAGGGTACGCCAGCTTGTTACTGAACGTGGCTACGCCGTTGGCGAGACGTCGATGGCATTTTACGCATCGGACGTTCACAGGCGTCTGTCACGGCAATTATGTGCCGATCATTCTGGCGTCGCGCGAGCACTGGAGTATGAGACATTGGTGTTTCAAATCCTTCGACGCTGTTTGTCGTTGAGACATTCGGCTCAACCTTTGGCACGGGTTCCACGGGCGGCAGTTTGCGAAGACGAATGCGACGAAAATGCACTACCGATCCTTCACTTTGCAAAGCAATGCTGCCAGATGAAGGTTTGGCACCGCTGACTTCCCCAGCCTTCTTGCTGTTGACTTCGACACTCAATCGCCCACCCCGGCTCACTATTTTTCCTTCGTTCCAAACATTGACAGGACGAGCGAGATTGGGTTCAGCTTCGCTCGTTTGATCGCTCGTCGCGTCACCGCTTGGGAACACACTGCCAGCTTTCGGTTGATGCAGTTGCACCTGCATTGATGTTGGCCAGATTCTTGGTTCGTCCTGAGTGTAAACGAGAACTCCACTGTTGCCGTCGGCGTCCAGGGGATATTTCCACTCCAGCGTGAGTTCAAATTCTGAACAGGACTCTGTCGTATACAGAAAGCCTTTAGGCTCACCTGAACACACCAGGACAAGTTCCTGGGCATCTCCACTGCCTTCGCGAATCACTTTCCAAACCGGAGCATCCGACATAGGTGCTGATGAACTAAACACGCGCCAGTGTTTGGTCAGATCTTCGGTCAGCAAATCGATCGCTTCAGCTTTATGTTCATCGATTGTCGAAGCATCCTGACCATCCTGCAGCTTCTTGTCCTCAGTAGCTTTACTGGCTTGCTGAGCGTTGCTCGCGAGTTGTTGGGCGAAAACCGTTCCTGAAGACGCGATCAGGAATAGACCTGCCAATGTCAACGACACAGCCTTGCAGCAGCGATGTCTCCGCATATCAGCGTTCGACATCCACGGTGAAGTATTTGAGCTAGGTTGACTAGAATAAGGCCCCTGAAACACCCGAGGTTTCCTTCGCATTTAAGTCGCTGATACAGTTCAATTTTGATGCAGTTCCATTTCAAAGACAACTGGACGTGACTTCCAACAAAATGCTGAGCGACGTTTTATGAACTCGTTGATTCGTTCTTTTGGTAAGCATCGAACTGGTCATCGTTTCCGCCAATTTGACGCATCTTATAGTTTTCACTGTCACACTACACATTGGATCTTCCGTGTTGTCAATGCTGCAAGGCGATTGATCACTCCAGAGATGCAGAGTTTGTCCGCCTTTGAACGCTTCATATTGTTAACGGGCAAGTCGGCTTCCCGTCGCTCGGGGAGTTTTAAGCAGCATTTGCCGGTGAACCTCATCACACGCCAACTCCAACGAATCCGTTTGTGCTGAAAACACCGAATCTGCCGAAATGTGGCACAACGGTTGCATCCGGTTCATGCAGGGATTGATGATTTTGCGGTTCCGCTTGAGATGTTGCAGGATGGCAACTTAACTTTAGCCACCTAAAATACAGGAAAAAATGAAGCCCGAGTGTTCTGCTTTCGCAATGCGAACAGTGCGGAGTTGTTCGTGCTGATTAACACGCGCAAATAGCGCTGTGTATTGGCTGTTTTACAGCATGAATTTCTGTGTCATCGGGACGAAAAAAGTTCACGAGACAAACCATGCGCAGTAACATCATAGGCAGTGTTGCGCGCGGACCTCCGACGAGTCCGCAGCCCAATGGCACGAAGATCGCCAATGGAGAATGTAACGGCGAGAAATTCTTCTCCCGTAATATATATCTCTCGCGATAAAAATGTAGGAGTTCACATGTCAAAGATGTCTCTGTGGAACGATGAATCTGGTGTTATTCTGTCTGCCGAAATCGTACTCATCGGTACGATTCTTGTGTTGGGTATGATGCGTAGGCATGGTTGAACTGCAATGTGCAATCGTCGCTGAGTTGAGCGACCTGTCAAGCGCAGTGGGAAATCTTGACCAGTCATACAGTACCTCTGGCTTCTCCAGCCACAAAGGCAATGGAAACTTGAAAGCCCGCACCAATGGTGCCTCTTATCATGACGTCGCAGATACCTGCGATTGCGACGGAAACATGAGCATCGTATGCAACGATCCAGGCGAAATTCGTAAGTAATTCGACTCGGCCATGAATCAAGGTCCTGACCGAGTTGATGTTCCGTGCTGAATGTGATGAGAGAGCGTGGGGGAGCGAGAGCGACAATGATAGTCACTCTCGACTCACCACTTCTCTGCTTAAGATAATAAAAAACACCATCCAGAAAATCATCTGGATGGTGTTCGCGTGCGCAGAAAACCTGTGTTGCAAGATTTTGTAGTCTGGTATTCACAGCTCTGGAATTATGGTCCAACGATTCTGAACAGAACGGAGTCACCTCCGCCAATCATAGTGAGTGTGCCTAGATCAATGCCTGTACCGGAATAACCACCGCCTTGAACCAAAGTCAGAAGGCCGACATTAGGCGCACCTACGGCAGGCATAATAGTGGCATAGCCTTCTCCAGCGGCCCCATAGGTTGGACCAACCCAGTCAATCCCGGGATCGGTGTGAACGATCACCGCAAACTGCAACTGAACTTCGCTTGCCGTCACGGTGCCTATCGTGGTATTCGAGTATGAATACACAGACAGAGCACCGGCGCTGTCCACTGGACCAGTGCCCGCAAAGAAAATTGAACCAAAGCCATCCGCACCGTCTTCGGGACTGGTAAAGGCCCATGGCACCGGAGCAGCGTTGTTACTCGATGGTGGAGTCGAACCTGGTGGAGTCGAACCTGGTGGAGTCGAACCTGGTAGCCCTCCAGAACCTAACTGATACGCCATTGCTGGAGAAGTATACAGCACCAAAATGACCGCAAGCGCGAGCGTTACATATTTCATTTGAAACTCCTGTCTGTGGACTGCAGGTCATCCAAAAAATCGCTGACCTGCGACGCGATGTATTCAGAACATCAAGCCATAGCGTCAGAAACGCCCTGTCTGTGCTGCGATGATGCAACAACTGACAGCTTTAGAATCCAGTGGTCGTGTCGAGACCATTTCGACTACCAACGGCCTGCCAGACTTGCTCATCGATTGACGAAGAAACGAGTCGCACTGACCCATCGCACAATGCTGAGTACGCCGACGAAGCATGTGTGCTGGCGGCATTTGGCACGAACCTGCACTCTTTTGTGTTCGGTGGCAACGCATGAACATATTGGTTCATCTCCATCGCCGCGATTCGCCAGGTTGTGCCTCTTGCCATCGGCGTTGTATCAAGAGGAAAATCTGACATCCGGCATCGTATTGCCTGGTCCGCAGCGTTAAAACAGCCTCGAACATCCACGAGTCTTGTATAAATTTTCTTCTGAAAACCGGGCCGTGGAAATGCAAGAATTTCACTGTACGCTGAAGTGTTCGACAAACCATCGGAGATACTCGCCACCGTCACCAAAATCGGCTCAGTCTGCGAAAGGAAAACCCCGTCGTATTTGCGCCCGATCTCAGTGTTCGAAGACGTCTCCGAGAGACAGACACCAATATTTTCACCGATGCTGCACCCTTGGGCATATGCTGACGCTACCGAATCTCCTGGGCATTTGAATTCTTTTGGAGAGACAAAATTTGCCTGATCACCTGTTGCCACGGCCCGCCCGGTAAGAACGTCATACAGGGCCTGTTTTTCCAGGTAAGGCAGCAAAACAACTAATGACGTTCCCTGGCTGGTATTTGTTTTTGGAAACTGCCGAAAGGTCGTGACATAGTTCTGAAGGGCGAGATTCACCTGGCGAAAATTATTTCGGCAAGCAGCGGCGCGACTTGATTCCTGAACGGAATGCACCGCAGGCAACAGTATGGCAATCAAAATCGTAAATACAGCAATACTGATTATCAACTCAAGAACTGTAAATCCTTGCCGTTCATGCCGCTTCATCGAACAACCCCCGTTGAAAATCCTCGCGCCACATCTCTGAACTCATCAAGTGGACAGACGCTTGATAGCTTCGTGAAAAATCTCGCGTTATATAAAGAGCAAAAAGGCGCATTTCAGTTTTCCATGGGGGGAATCCCCCCCGACCGCAACATTGCCTGGTGTCGCAATGGCGTGGACTGAACGACGGTTTTGTGAGCGGCAAGTCGCTCACCCAATGGCACTTATCGTTGGGATTGAATTGCGGTTGTTTTTTTATCACAAGGGAATTGTTGCGTTAGGTTTTTTGTGGCAAAACCACTCAGGAACAGGACTGCCGCGAATCAATGGATTCCCTGAGAGTTACGGTCGCCGAACCAAATTGATGGCCTGAATTTGGAAAACAAATCAATGCCGAAATAACCATCATTTTTAAACCCAAATTCCAGGTCAAGAGCAACTTTCCAACTGCTTAGTTACCGACAGCTTGATGCAGAGCCAGAAATCCTGGCGGTTTTGTGGACTTTCAGCCTTCATTAAAGATATCTGATGCGTTTTCGGATGTCCGTGTTAATACTTTGGTAACGATTGCGAACGCTTCCTGAACTGAACATCTGCGTGCGAATAGATTCGACGTCATCCGCACCGATGGCATTCGCAAAGATTGGATGCAGATACTCAATTCCAGTCTGAGACAGCAGCATTCTTCCAGCGTCGTAGAATGACGGATGAACGGAACGAGGATGGATTTCTCCATGTTGATCGCGAAGCTTGTTCGCTGAAATCGAACTCACATGAAATCCCGATGCCCGTTCATACTGCAATGTTGCGATGACATTTGATTCCCCGGAAACAAGCAAATCAACAGCTTTTCCACCAAGCTGCGAAGCGTAAAAACGATCGAACAGAATGGGACGTCCACCGCGTTGCGTGTGGCCGATCTTGCGATTGAACATCGGCGATGATGCTGACTCAAACGCCTGCATTTCGGTAAACAGCTTTTTGTCCAGCGACTTACTGAGCATCTCACCGATGGCATCCGCCGCCCCGCTGTATCGCACATTTCCCGCAGGATCGAACGTCGGCATCGTGGCACCAAGTTCTTTGCCATCCGCGTCGCGAACACCTTCGCCAACGACAATGACGACATGCTGCTGCAGTTCGTATAACTGAACAACTCGGGCTGTCAGTCGTTCAAGATCCATCGGGACTTCCGGAATCAAAATAATATCCGGCTGAGCATACGCTGCTCCAAGGGCAATGAATCCAGACTGACGACCCATCACTTCTACGATTGCAATCCGACGATGGCTTTCTGCGGTCGTTCGCAATCGTTCGATTGAATGAGCAACAACGAAGACCGCTGTTGCATAACCAGGCGTTGCATAGTTCACAATATCATCGAGTTCGATCGCATCTCGGGACCGCTGAAGCTCTTCGGTGAACCCGGTGCCGGAAGTCGCAGGAGTGCGAATCCATTCATTGGCTTCGTCGAGATAATTCAGCCCCAAATCGTTGTCGATGGTTTTCGGTGCCAGTACGCAGGGCAGAATTTCTGCGATGGGCTGCATACCATTGATCGTGCCGTCGCCGCCGATGCAGATCAATCCGTCCAGCTTTAAGCGTCTAACGTGGGCCGCGACGAGCGACAGACGATCATGATGAGTTCCATCCAGATAGGTTCGAGACGACCCCAACAGCGTGCCGCCTTTGGTGGGGTCCAACTCCGGAATCGAAGTAAACAGTGGATTGAGATGCACATGGGGAACTCTGGAATCCAGAAGCCCCGCGTAACCTCGCTGCAATCCCACAATTTCTATTTTGAGTGCATTTGCGCGTGCAACGGCACCATAAATTGTGGCATTCAAAGCCGGCGTGTCCCCGCCAGCAGTGAGGATCCCAATTCGCTTCATAAATTCTCCATCTCTGGTGATTCGATTACAAAGAGCCGACAGGCTGGGAGTATGTGCCGGAATTCTAACGGTGCGCGAATTTCATTGGAACGGGAATTCGGAGACACCGTCATTGAACAGCAGTTCTATAAGACTTTCCCATTCGGCCATCATGACCAGCGTCTCTTCGACTCGATCTCGGCATTGCTGCATCCTGGCTTCGTTCGTATCGCAAATGACCTGAATGATATTATTCACCTGCTTTGCAACTCGCCGACCTTCCGTACCAAGCTCTCTGACCCGTAGATTGTGCTCTTCCTGAAGCTTAAGGAATACCTGTTCAAATTCGAGACGCGGGCGGTCCGGCTTACGAAGCACACGATAGTGTCGCAGCAAGCCCGTGAGCACATCCTTCTTTTCCTGATCCAGGCGAGTGTTCTTGACGGATTGCCAGGCCATTCGCACTTGCAACCATGCCATCGCAAGGTTCGACGGAGAGATTAAGGCAGACTCGTTCATGGGACATTCTTTCGCTTTTTCGATTCAAATTACTCAGGGCAGGTTTGCCATCTTAGTGTTCAGTTCCGCAGCCTGTGAGTCACTTCAGAGCCGTGGATTCTCACGCATACTCACTTCCCAATGCCAGGATGGACTCCAAGCCGGTTGCGAAGAGGCGCGATGGTCGTATAATTCGTGGCACACTGTTTTCAAAGTCAGATGCTGCGCTTTGAACAATTCAACAGCAAGGCCGCGCGACCGAGGGTCGATTCAAATGTTGGAATGGTTCCGAAATATCTGGATGTCGGTATCAACGGTACTTCAGGGTATGTACGTCACGTTGTTGACGATGATGAAGACGTACAACCGACGCACGTTTACTGAAGTCTACGAATACCCAGAGGTTCCGCTGAAAGTGAAGCCTCGCTACCGTGGTTTTCACCGCTTCGACCTCACGACTTGCATCGGCTGCGACAAATGCGCGGTCGCCTGTCCGATTGACTGCATCTATATCGACAAAGAAAAAAGTCCCGTCGGTAAAGGCTTCCGTATAAACGGCTTCACCATCGACTACACTAAGTGTATGTTTTGCGCGCTTTGCGTAGATCCATGTCCAGTGGATTGCATTTTTATGGGTTCCGTGCATGACCTAAGTTGTTATAGCCGTGATGGATGTATTGTTGACTACGCAAAACTTCCTTTGGAAATAGCGTGGGGTCGAGCGTCTTTAAACCCTACAGTGGTTTCAGAATCAAAAGTTTTGAATGAACCTGTCTGGGTGAAGGGTGAACCAAGCCCGTTTGAATTTGCTGGCTCAGACAAATAAGTTTTGCATTGAACTGCCGATGTCTGGCCAACAGTATGTTTGGCCGACAAGACAATAGTTGTGTGGCAGGAATTTTGGCTTCTGATCGATTATCATAAAACTGATGTGAGACAGATATCATGGTTGCCGAGGAATCATTACTGACTGTTGAGGATGTGAATCAGCGATTACCGTTGGTGCGTACGATCGTCAGGGACATCATGGAACTGCACCATGATATCGTAAATCGTAAGGAACGCCTGGCGGCTTTGCGAGAGCGTCATCCTGCTTCCGGAGGGGATGATTCGGTTTATGAACAGGAAGTGCAACAGATGGAAGTTGAATTGTCCGGCGACGAAGATCGTCTGGATAATTTTGAACTTGAACTGCAGCAGATCGGTGGAACGCTGACAAATCCCGTATTGGGAACTGTCGATTTTCCTGGTGATATGGATGGTGAGCGCATCCAATATTGCTGGCAGAGCGGTGAGCCGGAGGTTCTGTTCTGGCATGCCGGGGAGTGCGGAAAAACCGCCCGTGTTTCGTTTTATCATGAACTGAGCAGCGGCGGATTTTCAATTGAAAATGATTTGCGACAGGATGCCTAGTGACCTAGGACCAGAAAGTAGGTCAGGCTTTCCAGCCTGACATGAAGCAGAACAAGTCAGCCTGGAAAGGCTGACCTACTATGATTTTGGGACCGCTCCCTAACTTACGGTGAACCGGTAAAATTTTCAGTTCGGACGTAACGGAAATTGTAAAAAGTAATTCGTAGATTGAGGTTGGGTTAATGACGGATCTCGTCGGACATTTTCTGGTGTTCGCGCTGGTTGCCATCGGATTTCTGATGCTGCCGCTACTCGTCGGTCGTTTGCTGCGTCCCAAGTTGCCAACGCCAGAAAAAGATGCAATTTATGAATGCGGCGAACCGGCGATCGGTTCCAGCTACATTCAGTTCGACCTGCGTTTTTACGTGGTTGCATTGCTGTTCATCATTTTTGACGTGGAAGTCGCATTCTTTTTCCCATGGGCGTCGGTCTATGGTAGTGCAATGCAACTGGCTGACACGCAGCTATCCGATTCCGCTCGCACCGAACTCAGCGCGCGTTTGCTCAGCATTGATCCTGCAGTGATCAATCCTGCTCAGGTGATCGATGCTCAGACGGCATTGCAATTGGGCTGGGTTGGACTCGCCGATATTCTGGTATTCTTCGGAGTCTTGCTCGTGGGCTTCGCCTATGTCTGGAAACGCGGCGATCTCAACTGGATTCGAGCGGTCTCAAATATTTCAACTCAGGCTGCCGATCAGACTGGGCCCGTAGTCCGCGGCTAATTGACAACTGCTCCTCAGGGTACTGATCAGAAATACTGGAACGACAACTATGGATATTCAGGGCATCCATGCAATTCTGCTGGAGAAATTCGGCGCGGCGGCGGTCGGTAACCAAACCCATCCGGCGATTGACCCATGGATTCAGGTGGATGCACCTGCCATCGTCGAAGTCGCAAGATTTCTTCGAGATGACGAACGGCTGCAATTCAAACATCTGAACGATCTGTGCGGTGTGGATTATCTGGAGATCGATCCAAAGAAGGTCGCAAAGTTTGGTCACGAACCACATGTCGAAGTGGTTTATCAACTTAGTAGCCTGACATTGCGACACGCAGTCAAACTTAAGATCGTTATTCCTCGCTGGAAAAATGACGTCACCGGTGAATTGCCATCTGTGCCTTCGGTGAGTTCTCTTTGGGGAATTGCAAACTGGCACGAACGAGAAGCCTATGATCTGGTGGGCATTCATTTTGAAGGCCATCCAAATCTGCGTCGCATTTTGTGCCCGGAGGACTGGGTTGGTCATGCCTTGCGAAAAGACTATGCCTTCCCGCTTGAGTATCATGGCGTTCGCGGTCGTTAGTTGCGGTGTTCAAATTGGGCAATTGAACGAGTGTTGAATAGGGCGGCAACGCCCGTCTCGGAGCAGTTCGGTTATGAGTATGCAAATTGAAGATCCGCGCGTCGTGGAATTTGACGTTCAGACGGACGAGATGCTGGTGAACATGGGGCCGCAGCATCCAAGTACGCACGGTGTATTGCGTCTGTTACTGCGAACCGACGGCGAAATCGTCCACGAATGCACTCCACACATCGGATATTTGCATCGATCGGCCGAGAAGATCGGTGAGAACCTGTCGCCGCCGCAATACATCCCATACACGGATCGTATGGACTATCTGGCCGGGATGAATATGAATCTCGGCTTTTCACTGGCAGTCGAAAAGCTGATCGGGATGGAAGTTCCCGAAAAGGCGATGCACTTGCGAGTTATGATCGCAGAACTCGGCCGCATCGCAAGTCACCTTGTTGGCATGGGTACTTACGGCCTTGACCTTGGCACATTCAGTCCGTTCCTGTACGCCTTTCGCGAACGAGAAATCATTCTCGATCTGTTCGAAGAAGCCTGCGGAGCTCGTTTGACCTACAGCTACCTGACAATTGGCGGCGCGACGCATGATCTGCCGGATCGAATCGAAATCCCTGAAGGCTTGGCATCTTTAAGTGGCCGTAAGCAAGGTGAGTGGTTTCCGTTTACTGATGTGATTGAGATGTTCCTGGAGTGGCTGGAACCGCGAATCAAGGAATACCACACGCTTCTGACGCGCAATACCATCTTCATCAAACGCACTGCGGGCGAAGGCGTTTTGACGCCGGAGATGGCAGTGAGCTACGGTTGTACGGGCCCCGTGCTTCGTGGTAGTGGCGTGGATTTCGATCTTCGTCGCGACGGCGAACCGATCTACACACGCATGTACAAGGGCTATGACTTCGACGTCATCGCAGCACCATTTAGCGATGCTCCACGAGAAGTGATTCTTGGCGACAACTGGTGTCGTTTTTACGTGCGTATGCTGGAAGTCGTGCAGGCCATTCGTCTGGTCCGTCAGTCGATTCCAAAATACAAAGCCGCCACTGGTAGTTATCGTGAAGTATTCAAGCTGAACACGAAGTTGCCAAAAGACGAAGTGTATCTGGAAACAGAATCTCCACGTGGTCAGATGGGTTTCTACGTTGTGGGCAACGGCGAAGGCAACCCGCTTCGCGTCCGAGCCAAAAGCAGTTGCTTTTGTAACGTGGCAATCACCGACCAAATCTGCAAGGACGTGCCTCTGGCAGACATCCCTGCGATCGTCGGTTCGCTCGATATCGTGATGGGTGAGATCGATAGGTAGGTTCGTTGCGCGTTAGTTGCTGGCGAAGTACAAGGGGTTGGGCAGCCCAGCAATCAGTATCGACAATTGCTCCTGAAAAATGGTTTACCACATTGATGATGGCCCTTGGCGAGTGTGGTCTCTGGTAAAATGCAAAGCTCTGTTGGAAACATCACTGGCAGGTTTCGTAGTCGATCACACTCGCGTGGAACTTGGCCCTGGCGAACAGATATTCGAAGCAGCGAAGACGGCGATCAAGTGCTGGGAGCAGTTTCAACTGGGCTGGGTCGAAACCAGTTCCAGGGACATTCCCATTGAAAAAGGACAGGTCGTAGGAGTCCTCGCCCGAGTCTTCGGACTATGGTGTTTGAACGCTTGCCGAATTGTCGCGGTTGTCGATGAAGTTGGAACGATCAGTCGTTACGGCTTTGTTTACGGAGCCATGTCGAATCCGGTGAAGAACGATTTCAGGTTGAGTGGAATCGAAACGACGATATCGTATGGTACGATATTCATGGCTTTTCACGGCCAAATCATTTTCTGACTCGCCTTGGCTATCCGATTGTGCGAAGAATCCAGAAGAGGTTTGGCCGCCACTCTGCGGCGGCGATGCAACTGGCGATCAAGAAAATGCCATTCGGTGAAAGCAGCAAGTTCCAATGATGACGCTCGGACAGGTTCTCTCGATCCAAATCGGACAGATTGAAAGATTCGGTGATGTACGCCAGGCCACGGCGACAGGCAGATGATCTGCGTCTGGCGGAGTGTCCTGCACTTTCCGAATCATGGCGAACAAATCTGGAACATCGATGAGTAAAGCCGCACTTCGCCTTGGCCTCTGCTGTACTTTCTTAGACCAGCCCATCAAGTTTAGCAACACGACCATCACCGCCATCGCAAAGATGAAGCGGTCGGATGCTTTGATCAAGTTGAGCCGTCTCTGCATGGAGAACGCTGACGCCCTGCTGGCCGCTCTCCAGTTCTGTGCGGCGAACGACATCGGTTGTTTCCGGATCAATAGCCAGATCCTGCCGATCAAGACTCATCCGGAATCTGGATATCACATCAACGATCTGCCGGAAGCCGATGAGATCATTCGTCGGTTCAAGGAATCTGGCGAGTTCGTGAAGAAGCACAAGCTGCGAACCTGCTTCCATCCTGATCAGTTTGTTGTTCTGAATTCGCCTCGTGCTGATGTCGTTGAGAAATCTGTCCTTGAACTCGAATACCAGGCTGAGGTTGCTGAATGGGTGGAGGCCGATGTAATCAATGTTCATGGAGGTGGAGCGTATGGAGACAAGCAGAAGGCCCTCGCAGATTTCGCTCGCAACCTTGATCTGTTATCGCCACCAGCAAGAAGTCGCGTAACTGTTGAGAATGACGACAAGACCTACACCCCAGCCGATCTGCTGCCACTGTGTCGAGCAACAGGCATTCCTTTGGTATACGACGTGCATCACCATCGTTGCAACCCGGATGAATTGAGCATCGAAGAGGCGACCAGCCAAGCCATTGCCACATGGAACAGCGAACCGATTTTTCATATTTCCAGCCCAATAGAAGGCTGGGACGGCCCAAAGCCTGAACGACACCATGACTTCATTGACGTGAATGATTTTCCAAAGTGCTGGCGACGAAAAGCCATCACCGTTGAAGTGGAGGCAAAGGCCAAAGAAGTGGCCGTGGCAAAGCTCCTGTCGGAACTGAAGAATAAAAAATCCGACGCCACGTGGTTTGTCTACCTGATCCGTTGTGCCGACAATTCTCTCTACACGGGAATCACCAACAATTTGCCGCGCAGGCTGGAACAACACAACGCGGGAACTGCTTCTCGCTACACTCGTACCCGCCTGCCAGTTACCTTGGCCTACCAGGAACCGCAGCCCAGCCAGAGCCAAGCATTGAAAAGAGAACTCGCCATTAAGGCTCTTTCACGACAGCAGAAAGAATCCCTGGCCAAAGCTGTCCAGTAGACTTGGGTCATCAATGCACAAACATTTGTACTGTAGTAAGCACCTATGCACAACGAAATTGGCAAAACCTCGTTTAACCGTCAGCCGTATGCGTACGTTTTTCCGCACTTGCGTACGCCTGTCGGCTAACGGTTAAACACTTAAACTTATGTGCCGGTGCTTAGTGCCGTTTGGGCCTGAGGAACAGTCTCGAAATTCAATGAACTCTTGAGGTCATCGTTGAACGCATTGCCATTCGTTAACCTGAATCTGCGACGAAATCCGTTTGGCGAGTTGACAGCAACTGAACGGACTGAGTTGGCGATTGTTGACAACAGAGAAGTGCTTCAGCATCTGACTTTGGATAGGGCAGCCGTGCAGGTTGTCGGCGAAAAAGGTTATGGCAAGACAACGCACCTGCTTTCACTTGCCATTCATTTTGCAGGCCATGTCTACATCCATATTCCAGAAGATCAGCGTGCCGTGATTCCTGCGGCAGGCGATCCTTTATTCATCGACGAAGCTCAACGTCTCACATTGTTCCAGCGATTGCAGACCTTTCGCTCAAACCGTCGGCTCATTCTGGGAACACACACGGACTTTGAAAAAAAACTTTGCCGCGCGGGCCGACCGGTAATGACAATTGCGGCAGATCGATTCACAAACGCGTCACGTGTGCATAACCTGCTGAACGCACGCATCGAATTTGCACGTCGAGGTCCAGGGCCAATTCCATCCATTACGCTCAAGACTGCACTGAAATTGTTTACTCAGTTTGGTTCAGACATTCGTGGAATGGAGCATTCGATGTATCATGCCTTTCAACAACTCAGGGACGTTCAGGATGTCTAAGTGCGATATCAGCATCGAATTTGACCGCAAGGACCGCACGTACTCAGGCGGCGAGACAGTCACGGGAAAGGTCCGTTTTCGAGTCAATGAAACCGTGAAGAGCAACGGTATCACATTGATGCATCAATGGCGGACTCATGGTCGCGGCAACACAACTTCAGGACCGAAAGAAAAAGTGGAACTCGCCTCAATCGTGACTTACACGCCCGGCGAAGAATTCGAACTGCCGTTTTCCGTCGTCGCTCCGACGCATCCGGTAACATACCGTGGCAACCTGATCAACATCGATCATTACATCCATGTCGAGATGGCGGTCCCCTGGGCATTCAATCCCAAGCAGGAAGAAGATTATGTGCTTCGGCCCGGCCCGCCACCGGAAGGATTTGAAGGGTCACGCGACTCGATTATTACCTTGGCACAGAAACCGGCAAGTTCTTCCATCGTCGGCAAGATTATTCTGGCAATTATTGGCATCGTCATTCTGATTCCAATCATCATGTTCGCTGCGTTCCTGCTGCCAATTATCATGGTGATAGTCGGAATTTTCTGGTTTCGCCGTATGGCTCTTGCGAAACGACTGGGTGAGGTGAAACTTACGATTCCAGACGTCATTGTCGCTCCGGGCGAGCAATGGACGGCGAGGGTTCAATTTACGCCTCGCAAACAATTCCGAATCAACAGCATCAGCCTGACGCTGCTCGGCAGAGAATCAGCAACCTCCGGCAGCGGTACAAATTCCACGACCCATAAGCACACGATTCTGGAACAGAAGTTGGTCCTGCGTGCCAACGATATGCTGCCTGCGAATGAACTCGTTGACGAAGAATTCAGCTTGGTATTTCCGGGAACGGCGGCGTACACCACTGAATTGCCTGACAACAAGATTCAGTGGACTGCAGTTGTGCGAATTGACATTCCATCTTTTCCGGACTGGTCGAAAACTCAGCCACTGCAGGTAGTGCCAGCCGCATTTCTTGTGAACGTCAGCGAAGCGGTAAAGATCAGTTCCGGGCAAGACTCGTCGTCCGTTGGTTCTTCAAGAATGGCGAGGCCGCCAGCAAGCGTATCACCGCCTCCAATTTCGTCTTCTCAACAGTTCGACTCGAGCACCGATGCCGACACTCCGGAAACATGGGAGGAAGACGTGTCGCCGGGGTTAGCTCAGCTTGTCACCTCTATCAACGCAGCTCCGCGACACGGCAATGAACGTGGTGACATTGTCTCCCACGCTGCAGGTCAGGCCTTCGATGCGATCATTGTGATCGACCGCGTCACGTCGCTGATGGGGTCAACGGCCTGCGATCCACGATACGAATACGGCAAGTCCGTGACCGGTACAATAGAAGGCACCAATCAAGCTGTTCAGGTCATCACACCAGAATCCCAAAACGACGAGATCGATGACCTTCGCCGCGGCGACATTTGGCAGACACAGATCTCAATCACCGACTGGGACAGCCTCTACAATCGCATCAACGCCAGGATGATTGATGAAAACGCATAGCATCGTCTTGTTCCAAGGCTCCAGCCTTGGAACACACTGCTTCGGAGGCTCCTGCCTCCTCTGCACAAAATACCGCAAGCCTCAGAACGAGATTCTGCGTCAGCGAAACAACTGACTCACCGAGAGGACAACATCAGGAAGAAAATGTGACTGAACAGGTTCATGTTCATCAAACGTCTGCACGCGGCGATAACGCCCTGCTGACGGATCAAGATGAACAATCATTCCAGAGTAAGTTGGAAATCGGGCTTTCGTGGAATTAGTGAGCGGCAAGGCGCTAGCCGTCGGTGATTACCTGGAAAACATGGGCAATCCCCGCAGCCAGTGCCTTGCGGCTCACGATTTTTGCTTGAATCGCAGTCGGCCATGGCGGGAGCGGCGATGCATGATCTTTTGCCCCTACAACCGGGGCAACTGAATCTGTGGCCTCGGAGGCGCGGCGGGCGCTATGAATTTGGGTTGCGGCACATACGACTGATTGATCATGAGCCCGGCGGGATGTTCCAGTTCTCGTTGAGCCATGAATTGCCACGGCGTGCTGCGATTCTCTTCAACGCACCGATCCAGGTATTTCTTTGCCAGCGCAAGTGGGATGGCTGACTGCTGTCCACCACGCAACTCCTGCATCGGACGCAGTGAAATCATGTTCGTCTGCGGACCAAGCATGGCGAAGTTGTCAGCGGAAAGACTTTGGAGGGCCAGAACGTATTCCTGGACTCGGACACGCTCAGCGATCAGTCGTCCAACTGTCAGGTCGCCCCACGCACGCCATCGTTTGGAAGTATCCGACATTCGCGCCGCATCAATGTCACCACCTTGAAACCAATAAAGGCAACGATCGATGCGTTCGAGGACAAGTTGACAGTGAGCGAGTTGCTGTTCGAGTCGATGCGGCAATTCACTTCGAAACGCGGATGGCGATTCTCCAGGAAAACCGGGATGAAAGTTCAGTCTGGGTGGCGAGAAATCTTCCTTCCATGAAACTTCTGCCGTGAACTGGATCGCCATGCGGAGCGGAGACTGTTGGTTTTCTGTGGCAATTTATAAATTGCCTTCGCGACTGCCTGACCTTTGTCCGTCGCGTCCTGAATCAGTCGAACGTTATCCCCAAATGCGACGACATAGTGAGTCATCTTATTGCCAGAATTCTTTTCGATATCAACGAGCGTATCTTTGATGGCCGCTCCAAAGATCTGCAGATCTTTCTGCATACTGATGGATTGGTCGAGCAGCCAGACCACAGTCGCGTCGCCATCACCCGAGATCGATTGCAGTTGCCCGGCGATTCCTGAACTGATGCCCGACGCATCTTCGGCACTGGTTGTGCGAGTTTCGCCACGATGACTGTGCATAGGCATTGCCCACATTGGAACCTCGACCACCGCCATCAGATCGCGATCACTGAAATTGGCTTGTGAAGCCGCAGAGGGCAATTGAACGACTGGAGCAACGCTTGCCCGAGGTGCCTTGACTGGTGTTTCGGCGAATGCGTTTTGTTCCGCACTTGAAGCCGTACTGACACTGACGGAAAGCTCCGTCCGCATCTCCCCCGGCGCAGCATCCGGCGTGAGCGTCATGACGTTGATATTCTGAGGGATCTCAATCTCGTCAGGCTCAGCAAAAACTCCTTCGAGTTTGCTTTCGGTAAACGACAGAACCGGCAGAAACCAGAAGGCCAGGACGCAGACGATAAGAGCGTGCAGGATCACCGAAACGGCGAACGATCCCAGCGAAGACTTTCTGAGTCGTCGCAGACGGCCGAGGATCTTTTGTATAAAGGTGACACGAATTTGGGTCATGGGTTTGTACTCAATATCACATGCTCGGATTTAAATTTGTGGCAGAATTTTATTCGTCGATGTGTCGCTATTGGGCATTCGGGCACCCCCGACTCTGCGTCGGTGGACCACTGACTGGTGAGCTAAATCAGAAAACTGGCACTCCACTTTTGGCCTGCACCGACCCTGCGTCGGTGTAGCCGCGACGAGGTAGCCAAAAGTCGCCCAACCACCGACACGGGGTCGGTAGAGGGTGTTGTTCGCAACGTTTTTGTGTTGTAGCTGATCAGTCTTGCTCCCACCGACACGGGGGCGGATGGAGAGCGATTCGCAATGGCGAACTTCGGTTGCGGGCGAAAACCCTTGTACGCTTGTTGTGCAGGTGAATACGATTTGTCATTAGCCGTCACAATTCAGACTCTCCGTCCCCGGCTCGCTCGTCGAGTCGGAACGCAAGTTAAAAACTTTGGCTCATGCCGGACGAGCCGGCATGGGGCCTGAGTTGTCATGGGATTTCGCTGCTAATTTCAAATCTTCGCTACTGCCGGGCAAGCCGGCAGTGGACGTTTAACTTCGTGGGTAATGACAGGGGCAGCTGCCCATTGAGCCGGAACCGCTCAAGAGTCGCCGCTGCATGCCGCCAGCGATTGTGAACACTCTAATGCCCAGCAGAAGGATTGTTGCTTGGTTGAACTGTCGCTGGAGGACGATTCGGCTCTTTCGTCCAAAGTGCAATGTTTCGTTTTCCATTGAATGACGCCGAACGGACTTGAGTCAAAGTGTAACCCTCGGCCGCGTGTTTTGCCTTTTCCGATTCCAGTTGTTCGTCGGTGATGCCAAAATTCAGCCAATACATGCTGCCGTCGGATGGTGCCCATTCCGCAGCATACATCAGTTGGTTCGCATCCTTATCGTATTTCATGAATACGTCGGTAACACGAGTGTTTGTCAGCCGATTTGCATCAAACTCTGTCTTGAAATCCTGATGCGATAGCCACGGAGTTCGTCCCGTTATTCCGATGATCATGTCCGGGCGTTCTTTTCGGAGTTTTTGGATACCGGTTGTGTTTGAGTTAACGTCGTACACGGTCAGTCTCTTCAGCATTTTAAGTGTCGCGAACGTTGCCAAACCACTTTCCGTCACACGGGTGCAATTGCCGAGCTGAATTGTGGTGAGAGTCGGATGTTCTTTCAGCGACATAATTCCTGCATCGGAAATCACCGCCTGCGAGACAGTCAGGTTTTCAAGGTTCTTGAGTTTTGCGAATGCCGTCAGCCCGGCATCGGTAATCTTCGAACTGCGGATAACGACTGTGCGCAGATTACCGTACGACGCCAGCTTTTGGCAGACGGAGTCATTCAGGACGTCGCATTCGAAATCCACATTCAGCAACCTCAAGTTCTTCATCTGGGCGATTTTGGCGATCGCTTTGTCCGAATAGTCCTCTTTCTCGCCCATCAGCACCAGATCGACGGGGCTCGTCAATTCGGCGATGGTCTGCATGAGCGATTCCGACGCTGCAGATCGCTGTGACGCATTCTGCTTGTCGTCTGATCGCCGAAGAGATACCGTGAGTGCTGGCTCAGGGGAAGTGCCGAAAGTGCTTACGGAAACTGATCCACCGAAGTGCTTAATCTCAGACTCAAGCTTTTCATAGGCTGGGCCAAACTGTCGAATTCGCCCCTCTCGCTCCGTTGCAATGTTGGAAATACTGAAGAGTGCCCATTGAGGTAACGTCGTGTCGTTCGTCGATGACGAGAGTTTGATCGCATAGACGGTGTCCGGCTTGAGAGCAAGAAAACCTGCATGCCTGGACGCATGCATGCGTCGAATCCCCTGAGGCAGCTTAGAGTCGGGAGAATCCTGTTCAGTGCCCGGAGAAAAGCTCGTTGCTGCAGAATGAAGGAACTCCGGCAAAGTGCGCCATTGGATTCTTGAGACGTCGGAAGCTCGATAGGAAGAAATTGAATCTTTGCCTAGAACCGCGATCTGCTGAACCTCGGCAAGGCCTCTTTCGAGAATGATCCTGCCTTCGACTTGATGCAGCTCAAGAGATCGACTCAATCCCTTTTGTTTTGTTGTCTCAGGAGAGATTCCACCAAGGCCCTCGAACGGCACAACAATCGAAGACGTTGCGTCATGATCATCGAACCGTCCGTCGGCGGAGCAAATCTCATTCAGCTGGCAACTCATCCTTTGATGAAGCACGACGTCGCCAATGTCAATTGGGCTCGTTGCCTGGAATGCTGTCGGCGCAATTTTCAACGACGCGTTTATTAGGCCTGGCCCAAAGACTTTGAGACTGTAAGAGCCAGGTGAAAGACTGAACGAAACATTCCCACCAGCGTCCATTTGAACATTGGCCTGCTCTCCGTTTAAGATTCGGTCGCTTGGAAAGGAAAGCAGCGTACGATCATTCCACGGATGAACGGTTTGAAGCCTCTGCAGAACAGACGTAACTGCGTTGAAGTATTTGCCACCTTGCATGACATGCGTGTATTGCACCAGAGTCCAACATTGAGCGACCTGGAGAGGCTGCTTTTGTGCATCGACCAGACGCATGCGAATCGGGACCATATCTTCAGCAGTGGCTGCAGACATTGGATGAGTTCCGGCAACGAGAACGTGCTTTCCTGATGGACAATTCAGGGGAATGGTCAATGGCCGACTTTTCGGAGCGTAGAAGGGCAACGAGGCACCTTCGGATCGACGTAGAGTGGCAGCAAAATATCCTCCCTTCAGCGGCATCACGGGACTGACCACCCACCGCAGCTGAGATTCATTGGGTACAGTCACACGGCCAACCAAGAGGTATGTCTCCGGATCGATTAACCCAGCGGCATTGCTGTCGTCAAACAGGATTTTCAGGGCTGCCAAGAAATTGTCGCGATAGTCCTTGTTGTCGATTGAGTCTTTGAAATCCTTCAGTTCAGGGTCGTCCAGGAATTGCATTCGACGCTCATCGATTACGCTTTGATCAAGTGGCTCTGCGACTCCAATGCGAAAGAGTACTCGATGACTCCAGTTCGGCTGATTCAACAGGTACACATGTCCCGAGACCAGCGGAACGGAATTCGGATACTGCCCATTCTGTTGCGGATCGATCTTCAGAAAGTCCTTCAATTGTCCTGCACCAAGATCGGCTAACCTGGAAGTCGAGTAGGTGCCGACGAATTGAACTGTCGTTCCATCTTGACGGAATCGGAGACCGTCTCCGAATCGGTCTTTGCCAAGGTTCCATCCCTGTCCACTGAGTATTTCTGAGGATTCGATTGCGTTTTGACCGAATTCGTTGGCGAGCATGGAAGATTGTACAAATTCGATTGAGACTCGACTTTCGCGTTTAAGCTCTATTGGCGGAACTTCGACATCCGATGTTGCGTTGACTTGCACCGTCGGATAAGTCGATACAAATCCGGTTTTCGTGATTAAAACATAATACTCTCCCGAACTCAGTTCCCTCGCCTCAAAATGTCCATTTGCGTCCACGACTGCCGGCGTTGGAGTGAACTTTGTCGCCCCTGGTTCGGTCCCATTGCTGGGCGTATTTATCGGACCATTTTTGACGACCAATTTAACAGAGACATCCTGAACTGATCCGCCGCCTTCGAGGCTGATCGTGCCCGAAACTTTCCGGAGTTCCGATCCAGGCACTTTTTCCATGACGATCGTGCCAACATCAAATAGGCCATTGATGTCTGGTTGGATGCCTGGCGGAATCACAAGATTGAATGGTCGATAGCCAACTTTTCGAAAGCCGACTGGTCTGACAAGATCTGCCACAGCATCAGAAAAAAAACCGCCTGGACGGATAACCATTTGTGACATGACTGTCTCAGGATCATCTTCTCCTTCTAGCTGCACTCGCCCGACTACCGCATGCCCGAGTTTTCTGTTCGCAATCTCAGACTTGTCCTGCTCAATCTTCTTCTGCAATGCGTCAAGATAAGCAGGATTCATCGCAGCCAATTCCAAAGTCTTTCCTACATCCTGCAAAGGCTTGTAAGCGACGTATGCGTTTTCTACCGTCAGATCAGTTCTAAAACCCGGACGATCTGCAGCGAAATCGTCCATGGCGGCTTTCGTAATCCTCGTGCCGATAGCATCAATCTTCGTCAGTGAAGGATGAGCTTTCAGTTTTTCGAGCCCAGCGTCGCTGACACCAGTAAGGTTGGAACTGAGCTCCTGAAGATCTGGCAGATCGAGTAATCGCGTGATTCCAACATCAGTGATCTTGGTGTCGCCGATGGCGATCCCTCTTAACGAAGGCAATACCGGTAAGTTTGAAAGCCCACTGTCATCCAACCCGGACGCCCAGAGGCTGAAATCTTTTAGGTGGATTAACGGAGCAAGGCTGGCGAGCGACTTGCCCGTCAATTGCCGATTCGCCCCAAGTTGAAGGCTTTTCAGTTTGGTGAGCCGGCCAATTGCTGGAAGGTTTTCGTCTGTTGTCCCAGTTCCCCAAAGAACCAAGTTATCAACGGATGACAGGTTTCCAATCTTATTGATTGCCTCAGTTCCCAATCCCCATACGGCATTCAGTCCCAGAAATTCAAGCGAGTGTTTTTGCGTCTGCAGCAATTCCCCCAACCCAGGGTCGGCACCCGACCCGATTAAATCAAAACTCTGCATCGCCACCGCCTCAAATACGGGTTTCAGTTGCTCTGATGTGATGCCAACGGAAGCCAGAACAACGCTGCGAAGGGAGTTTTGCTTTGGCAAGTACTTCAACGCTGCCCATTGGTATTTTCCACCTTTGATTTCTAGACGACGAATCAGAGGCACATGCTTCAAAATCTCCAGAACCGAATCGTCACACTCGGCAAGATCAAGACGCGTGATCCCTTCAAGGCCCTTGAACTGTTCAACTTCCTCCGTTGTCAGAGTCGTTCCTTTGGGAAATCGCACGTCTCGGAGTTCAAAGTCGTCCTGTGGCAGCGGCGTTGTTGCCGTGATCCAGATCAAGCGATCATTGGTAACAATGCCGAAACCGCCACCTTTCCTCTGGATGAGTTCGGCAGCGGCGCGATTCTCAGAGGACTTGCTGAGAACAAAACCTGTCGGCACCTGCGGCGGCCCGAATTCAATGACATAGTGATTCAGCGAAGTATAAACATCGTCCTTCCAGAATCCGTTTCGAGTAAGCTTCGCAACCTGCGAATGGAAAAACTCAGGCGCACCATCCTGCCATTGCCCGTGTATACAGATGTTGCCACTTCCGTCGATCCATCTGCCCGCGTTTGCTCCGGTCTGGTTGCTGACTCCAAGCCAGACATCGCTGTTGATCTGGCTCGCAATAAAGTCAGCCTCTTCACCGGACTCAGTACACAGGAGTCGTGCTCCGAGCAGATGAGCGAACTCTGTCGCCTCGTTAAATCTTGCAGAAACGTTCCCGAAACTATACTTGCGACCGTTCCATTCCTTCGCAGATGACTGCAAAGATTGACTGATTTTTGCCCACGCACTCTCTGTGTGATCTTCGTTCGAGAATACAAAGGAATCGACAGAAATGTGGCTGTTCGGTTTCTGTGACTGATCAATGATTTCGATCGTTGCGTTCTTGCCAACGAATTCGCGGACGTTCCAGGCCACGGGTTGCAGAACCCAGCCCTTTCCCTGACCGTGCATCGTCCGCTGAATAGTGCCATCAATCAGGAGAACTGCCTGAGCTGTATCCTGTTCGCCGCCTGCAAGCCAGAAATTGACGAAGTTGCGTTCGATCGTGAATGACGGACTGCTCAGGCTTCCGGTGAAAGAATCGGACGCAACGTGGTTCTTTGCAAAGAATGAATCGGCAACACGAAGTCCATTGAAGTTGGGATTCAACGCATTCAATGCTTTCGGTGCGTCATCTGGTGAATGCGGCTTCTCTCCGAACGAAATGCCCTTGACCGTCCAGTCACCATAGGTCCCGCCTTCGAAATCCTGGAAGACGATGTCCGGTTGGTTCGGCGCAGGTGCCGGAGTTACCGGAGTCACGTGATTCGTCTCCCCCGCGACGTCCGCATTTCCTTTGCCGCCGCTATCAGGCCACAACATCCATGTCGCAACCAAAATCAGCAACAGGCAGGCAAGGCCGGAAAGCACCAGCAGATTTTGCTTCGGAAACGCCGTCGTTGCAGCAGGCTGGCTTTTGTCGGGTCTTTGAGTTTTTGCTGCGGTGGTAGCGTGCTTTGGGCTCTTCGCCAAGACTCGCGCAGCCGTCTGCCAGCCTCCGTCATTTCTGGTGCTGACAAGATCGGTCTCACGCAATTTGTCTTCGGCCAGCAACTCGCGAATTCGCTGTTCAGAAAAAGGACCGCGAACTTTGTCGCCTTGTTTGATGTAGTATTGATTGGGCATGAAATTGGAACCTGTTTTGAAATTCGTGGAGGTTTTAATGGTGCTGAGTGAGGCGATTGCAAGCTGACTTCCTTCTTGAACTCCGTGCCATCCGTGGTTAAGGCGAGCGGCAGAAAAAGATTTACCAGCGGCTTGATGTAGGACGGGTCTCCAGACCCGTCCTGATGCGAACAAAATCAGGTCCGGACGGGTCTGGAGACCCGTCCTACAATAAACACAAAATCTGCCGATCGACGGGGGCGAACTCCCCAGCCGACCTCGCGTCGGTGGAAGCCCGGTTTGAAGCGACACGGCCAACAACAATGCCCCCACCGGCTTCATGCCGGTGGATCGCGGGTTTGGCAATTGCCGTAGTTTTCAAACCATTGAACCACTGGCACAGGGCCAGTGGGGTCAGTCGTTCCTGTTTTCGGGTCATGTTTGTAGTTCTCAAACGTTGTTTCCTCCGGGATAAACCCGGAGGCGAACTCGGCGTAATGCAATCAAAGGAAAAACTTAAAGTGGCAGTTCGCAACTTGCGACTGTCGGGTAAACCTTGTGTCGATGAAAACAATCCTCACGGCGGAGCGTGAGGAGTACAATGTGCTCATCACGCTCCGCCGTGATGGTTTTGCGATGGAACCTGAGTCATCGAACCAGTTTCATCGCCTCTTTGGCCGTGGCTTTCAGCTCGTTCGCGTTAGCACGGTGGAGTTTTCCGTCGGGGGTCATGATGACGGCTTGCCAGATGTTTTCGAGACTGATTTCTCCGACGCCGGCGAACTGTTCCAGTTGGCGGTCGGTGTCGGCGATGACGGCGAGGTTGACTTTGTTTTTCTTGACGTATTCAGCAACGGCTTCGGGACTGTTGCCCGAGTTCACGGCGACGAATACGACCGGTTTACCTCGGTAGTCGAGTGGAAGCGAATTCAGTTCTTTCCATTGGGCTCGACACTTCGGACAGCCTTCTTCGAAGAACCATAACACCATCGCTTTGCCGTTGAGATTCTTTTGTGTGAACGGCAGCGAGTTGATCCATGCGGTTTTTTCGGCGGGAAGTGGCCAGGCGGCGGGCAATGAGACGACGGTCCAACGGCTTCATGCCGGTGGATCGCGGGTTTGGCAACTTGCCGTAGTTTTCAAACCGGTGAACCACTGGCACGGGGCCAGTGGGGTCAGTCGCTCCTGTTTTCGAGTCATGTTTGTAGTTCTCAAACGTTGTTTCCTCCGGGATAAACCCGGAGGCGAACTTGGCGCAATGCAATCAAAAGAAAAACTTAAAGTGGCAATTCGCAGTGTGAGCCGGTCGGGTAAACCTCGTGCAGATGAAGTCAATCCTCACGGCGGAGCGCGAGGAGTCCGTTGGGCTCATCACCCTCCGCCGTGTTGGTTTTTCGATTCATTCTTCTACCTCCATTCGTCGCTGAAATTGCTGCAAGTATTTCTGAGCCGACTGCGTATCGAAGTAGTCTTCGAACCGCGTGATGATGCCGCCGGAGATGTCGAACTTGAGACACAGCCAACTGGGTTCATCGGTGGTATGGCCTTTGACGCGGGCTTTCTCCGTGCCGTACGCAATGACTTCAGAACCGTTGACGAAGTACTGCAGGTTCAGGGCGTTCTTGTCGTTGCGTTCGACTAGCGAAAAGTATCGCGTCCAGAATTCGCTCAGACCATCAGGGCCATTGAATATGCCGGCGAAGGGGATAGTCGCGGGATCGCCAGTGACAAATGTAATGAGGTCTTCACTGAGCAAATGACGAATGTGTGGCACCATCTGATCTTCATGCACGCGATAGGCTTCGACGAAGGCTTTGACGACTTCCACCGGGTCTGTGCAAAGATCGCCTGCTTTGATGTTGGCTCCGGCGTCTCGCAGGACATCTGCCAGCGTCATTAGCGTCGAGAATCGTACTTCGCCACCGGATTCGGCTTTGCGAACGACTCGCACGGAAAGTTCGGTTTCCACGGCCAGGTCTTCCTGAGTCCAATGGCAGACTTTTCGAGTGGCAATTATCATGGCACCGTTACACGTGACGACGTCGGACGGATTCATAGGTGTGATTTCTGATTTTTCGAGACTCGTAATACACCAGAACGCAGCAGTTCAAAACCGTGCAGCAGACAAAATGCCGGTTGCGTGCCGGTTCCATAAGAATCCCGCCAGGTCTAGTTGCGCGGCTCGATCGAAAACGCGACAGGAAATCTTGCAAGTTTTCGCGAACACGATGAATGACACGGTTCGACGTTGTTTTTAGACTCTGTGAGACAGGCTGGAAGCCTGTCGATAGTGAGCGGCAAGGCGCTAGCCGCCGGTGGTTGCTTGAAAAACGTGGGCGAAACCCGCGGCTAGCGCCTTGCGGCTCACGATTGTCGATTAAACCGACAGCCTGTCCTGTACTGACAGACTGGAAGACTGTCCGACCTAAACTTATTTCCGAACGCGGGCCACAAGACGCGGGTCTTGGCGTTCATCACTCGGAGAGTGATGGCTACTATAATCGCAAACGCCTCGCTAGCGATTCGGGTTGGTGTGACATCAACACGCCGCTCGACAAGGTTCAAATATGACTGACGCTGCTGACAACACGGGAACAACATCCGAGATCGATGCGCAATCCGCATTGACTGGCGTTCTGGATTTCATGCGTGGTATTTGCGGCCACCTGCTGGCAGACTTTCCAGATGTGCATCGATGGGATCAGACGGATGATGTCTTCCAGCAAGCGGCTCTGAAACTATTCAAAGCATTGCAGGACGTTCAACCACAGTCGCGGCGGCATCTGGAAAATCTAGCTGCGTTGCAAGTGCGACGAACTCTGATTGAACTCGGACGCAAGTATGCGGCTCGGGTGACGATGAATGAGCAGCGGTGGACGCCATCGCGTGGAAATGCGGGCGGCAACGTTGTGGAAAATGCTCCGGCAGGAACCGAAAGTGATCCGCAAAAATTGATTGAATGGGTTGAACTTCACGTCCAGATTGATCAACTGTCGGACGACGATCGGGAAGTGTTTCAACTGATCTGGTATCGTGGACTTCACAAAGACGACGTGGCCAGTTTGCTGAATATCGATGTCCGAACGGTGCAGCGTCGCTGGCGTTCCGCACGGGAAGCACTGGCAGATTGTTATGGTGGATTGCCGCCGTTATGAACCGGCACATAAGTTTTCGTGTTTAACCGTTAGCCAACAGGCGTACGCAAGTGCGGAAACCCGTACGCCTGCGGCTGACGGTTAAACGAAATTTTGCACAATTTCGTTGTGCATAGGTGTTTATGAACACGACTCAATCTTTCGAGCCACAACAGCCACAACTACCTTCAGGGCCGGAACCGCTTCCCGCGCTTCCGACGCTGACTTATGAAGAACGCATGTGTCTGGGCGAACTGATCGATCGCTACGAACTCGCTCTGGATGCTGGCGACAAGCCGTCACTGGAAGCACTGTGTGCGTCGTCGCCGAAATTGTTGCCGCATTTGCTCTCTGCGCTTAAGCGGCTGCGGCTGCTTGATGAAAAGCTGTCCAAATTGCCGACGCTCACCATGCCAAGACAGATTGGCGAGTTCAAAGTCGTCGAGAAAATCGGCACTGGAGCCTCGGGGATCGTGTTTCGATGTCGGCAAACAGCTCCGGATCGTGACGTGGCGATCAAAGTTCTGAAACCGACTCTGGATGTTGACGATCAGCGGCGATTGTTTGAACGTGAAATGGCGGTGGTTTCGGCGATTCAAGAAGATGGCCTGGCAACGGCTTATCAAACTGGCATTGTCAACTGGGGTGGTGTTCGATGTCTCTGGATCGCAATGGAGCTGTTGGACGGCGGTACAATTTGTCAGTACATTCGCGATCATTCGGTGACCGAACAGCAGCGACTGTTGATGTTCCAGTCTGTCTGCGAAACCTTGCGAGGCGCCCATCGACTGGGAATTCTGCATCGTGACATCAAGCCTTCAAATATTATGATGTCGGGAGACGGTCAGCCTCATATTGTTGACTTCGGCGTCGCAAAAGTTTCCATCGACGACAGCCAATATCGACCATACCGATCCCGGTACTGTCGCCATCAACGGCACTGTGGCATGGATGGCCCCCGAACTACTGCTGACAGACGTTCCGCGTCCCGCAGATATACGGTCAGAAATCTTTAGCCTGGGTGTTATGCTATTTGAAATGTTGTGTGATCAGCATCCATTCGCTGCGGAACGACTCTCGTCCGCTCAGGTTTCGGCGAGAATCAGTCAGGCAAAGTCGATCATTTTAAGAAAGCATCTTCCGAATCTCTCCGCCGATCTGTGTGCGTTTGTCGAAACACTCATGGCCCACGATCCTGACCATCGATATCAAAATCTGGACGCGGTTCTTGCTGATCTCGTTAGATTGCTGAATGGACAGCCGGTTGCAGTTCGAACGCTTTCGTCAAAAGAATTAGTATTCCGATGGTTGCACCATCATTGGCGAATTGTCATCGCGACCACAGTGGCAATTGCGATGGCGATTTTGGTGGGGTGCATGTGGTTGCAATCGATCGAACTGGCCGCAGTTCAGGGGCAACTTTCGGCGGCTCGCGACAACTGCCATGCTCAAGTGGATCGATTGAAGAAGCGGTTCCTGAAGTCAGCCGTGGCAATCCCGCAGAGTCGAGTTGAAATTGTGGCTCAGTATGAGCTACTTCGATCGGTTCGTGACGAGTTCGATGGTTTTCTGTCGCAATGGCCAGATGACCGAAAGATCAGGAAAAACGCTGGTACGGGCTTTTATCTATTAGGCGTCGCGGCAGATCGACTGGACCTCGAAGAAGAATCTGTGGCAAACTTTTATCGAGCCGAGCAGATCTTTCGAAAACTCAGAGATGATTTCCCCGAGGACATCGATTTGGAATTCGATGTATTCCATTCCATCTTGGGGGCATCCGGACCGGAGAGCAATCTTGTTGAAGCCGCTCGTCTGCATCTTGTAGCTCTGGACATCATCCGCAGATTGCATGGGATCGCTCCGGAGAATTCCGACTATTCGGATGCACTGGCGTGTGTTCTGGTGGAAGTGGGAAGCGATATTCTTGAGCCCCTGGGCAACAAAGACATGCGACGTGCAGAACAATTTGCCAGAGAAGCGATGGCGTTAGCGATGTCAAATTGCGACCGGCTAGATATGAACCCTTTGCATCGCAAACATATTGCCTCCTCCGCCGATCTTCTTCGTCTAATAACAAAACAAGAAGGTGAGTATTTCTTGTCTTATGGATGGGCGATGGAAGCGGTGGATGCTCATCGGATGTTTATTCAGGATTTTCCAGACTTCGATAGTAAAGCAAAGTTGATCCACTATCTTCTGCGCGAAGCTGAAGCAGCGCTCCAAGCCGGTTGGATTGACGCCGCCCACGAGCCTCTAGCAGCCGGAATCGCGTTGTACGAGGAAATTTCGACGGAGATCGAGGGACGTGAGGAGTCCAGGTTTTTCCAGAAGACAATTGAAGAGTTACAGTTTCAACTGAACGTCGCAGAAATGAGAATCGAACAAATGCCCGCAGGAAATTTTGTTCAATTCTGAACGGCTGTCTCATACTTCACGCCTTCCGGCACATTCACTGGTACTGCCACTGTCGTCCCGAATTTGCCCTCAGTTTGGCTCATGGAATCCACTGCGACAAAGGCTGTGAAGGTGCTCATCAGGCTATATTCCAATGCCGTTTGCGTGATCAAGTGACGCAACTCCACGGCCTGATCGGGCGTTCGTGAAAACTGTGTCATCAGATCCATGATTTTCAGACGAGCCCACACGCTGGCGATGCCTTTGTGCTCCTTTGCTGCATCGTTTGTATCGACCGCAACCTCAAACGATGTCGGCTGCATCCCCTGACGTCCGCCGACTTTAACGACACTCGGCTCGCCAGTGAATCGACCCGTTACAACAACAGGACGACCAACGATAAGGTCTGGCAGAATCTGAGGATACACGTCCGTCACATTCATGTTGCCCCAATCGATCGAGAGATCTGTCATCGCTGGATGACTGATGCGTGCGTTGAAGTGATTCATGATCTCCACCGGATTATCGTTGAGACTCAAATACGCCACGGCACCGCGGCCGAGCAACGCCATGCGATCCATCAGGAATCGATTCGGCGACTGGCCAACTCCAAAGCTGAAGATGCGAGAATCGCCCAGCTTAGCAGACAGAGCATTCAGGATATCGTGATCGTTACCGATGTAGCCGTCCGTCATGAACGACACCAGACGAAAGCGACCTTCGTCGTGCGGGAAATCGAGTGCCGCCTTCAAACCCTGAATCATCTCCGTGCCGCCCTGGCCGTTGAGCGAATTCAGATACGCCAGCCCCTTCTGGATATTCTGCGGCGTGGCAATCACCGGAACCGCACCCAACTGAGACGCTGTCGAGCTGAAGTTGATGATCTGGAACGTGTCGGGTGGCGTCAGTGACTGCAACGCATGAGTAATCGCTGCACGAGCTTGTTCTATCGGACGACCGTTCATGCTGCCCGAACAGTCCAGCACGAACACCATTTCCATCGGACTGCGTTGAACCTGTTCCAGTTGTGCCGGAGGATACAGCATCATTGTGAAGTACTGACCGTGATCATCTTTGTGCGTCATCATGGCCGTCTTGATTTTGTCCCCGGCCACTTGATATCGCAAGACGAAATCCTTGTTCGGAATCGAATCAGCGGCGGACAGTGTCACGCTGCGTTCTGTATCGGTCACGTCTTTCACGGCAACATCATGATTGATGCTGCGGACGGATTCGATATTCACTCCGGCACTGATATTCAGGCTCAGCGACACATCATGGCCGCTGCGTTCGTTTGGAGCGAGATACGGAATCTCAGTTGACTGACCACTGCCGCCATTGTTTCCACGTGCCACCGCGCCAATGCCGTCGATTGTGGCAGCCGGGTTGTAGCGAGGACCGATAACCATCGGGAACACGAATTCGTAAGCTCCGTCGTCATATTGCAGCGTGTTGAAATAACGGATGTTGATGTCGATCTGTTTGCCAGGTTCAATGTTGGCCACCTTCTGAGTAAAAATGTTCGGTCGTTCCTGAGTCAACAGCGATGCGACGTGTCCCTGAGCACGGGCATCGTTGTAAATTTTCTCCGCTTCTTCTCGTTCGCGAATGATGCCGCGAATTTTTCGTTCGCCGACGGTCATTACAAACTCACTGACCGCCGCATTATCGGGCAAGGGGAACACATAGACCGCTTCAATCTTTGAGTTGTAAGGATTGTGAAACTGCTGCGTCACGTCCACCGTCGCGATATATCCATCAATGCTGCCCACGACGGACGTGTGTTTGAGCGGAACTGGAACTTCTTTTTCGACGTCCGGAAGTTTGGCCATCAATGCGCCGCAACCGGGTGGCTTTTCCGCTGCTGGCTGAGCTGCCGGATCAATGCCTTTGGCAATGACCCACAATTCTTCTCCGGGCATGAGCTCATATGTATTGCGGGTTGCGGTTGGCTCGCCATCTACAGTGGCTCCTCGACGAGACCAATTCTGCGGGTTTCCCGGCACCGCACCAGTACTTGATTCATAATCTACATCGCCGGACACCCGACTAGCTGCGGGAGCAGAATTTGTCGTCACCGGTTCCTTGCTCTGGCCGCATCCAAGTTGCAGTAAACACGCCGACGCTACAAGTAACAGTGCCAACGTCGCACAAGTTCGATTTCGAAGTATGTTCATGAATTTGATCCTTATGAGTTTGTAATGAAAGTCGCCATCACTCTCTGAGTGAAGATTGCACTCGTTCCGGGGAGCAGACCTGGAACGCATGGCGCCATAGGCTCCTGGCTCCCCGGTTTTTACTGGAGGCAGGAGCCTCCGGGGCAGTGTGTTCCGAGGCAGGAGCCCCGGAACAAGTTCTAAATCTCAAATGGCCGCTGCTTTCGCAAGTGAAATCGCAGCAGGAATCCTTGTGCCATCCGCAGTCGCCGCTGTTGTCAGTTCTGACAGCCACGTCCGCCCACCTTGGCCGCGAACCTGAACGTGAATCCGAGCGACGCGACTGCGACCGCTTGGCAAATTGTTGTCCGTGCTGAACGCTGCGATGATCACGCGATTGTGGTTCATCGCTCGCTTGTCGTAGTACGGCGGTTCTGCAAACGCTGGGTGTTCGCCGCCTTCGATGCCGACGATCTGTACATCATTCGCCGTGCACTTAACTTCCAATTGCCACGCCGCCAATCGCTGAACTCCGGAATCGACGAACACGTCGAACGCCTCAAACCGACTGGTGTCGTCTGCGACATTATCCGGCCCAGGAATCTCAGTCCGAACCTGTCGCTCAGGCGGCTCTATCGGCCGAGCTTCGTTGTCCTGAGCGTAGGTCAGAGCCATCAGCCCGACATCAAACGCGATCAGCAACGCCCAGCAGAGCGGAATATGACTACGTCGTAAACTGATTCGTCTATTGAGGGAGTCGTTTGTATTCATAGGTTTCGTCTTTCAATGCTTCAGCTACAACTTCACGGCTTCTCTTGCGACAATATCGATATCAGCCTCATCAAATCGCCCATCGTGATTTATGTCGTATAACTTCTCCCGACCACTGCGAATTTGACGAGCCATCGCGAAGGCGTCCAGAATGTCCACACGCCCGCTGAAATCCACATCGCTTGTCAGTTCAGCATCAGCCATCATTTCAGCAGCGGGTGACACGGCACTTATTCTCGCGGCGAAGCTGTTTTGCTGTTGCAAATGATCTGGCTTCATGGCAAAGAATAACACACACGCCGCAGCCACTGTCGATCCGATCGCCGTCCATTGCCACACGGAAACTCTTCGCCGTTTTGTCATCCGCAGAGCAGCTGGGCCGTACTGTTCAAAATGGCGTCTCGCATCCGCCAGAATCGATTGATCGATACTCGACGGAACATCCGGTACAGAACCAAAGCGTTGTTGTAAGGCCGCTTTCACTGCATCGGGCAGTTCCTCACCGAACTCATCAAATTCCATATTGTCTTTCATGACGTCACCTTTTTTGTCATTGGTTTTCTGTTGAACCACCAGACGATGAGTAAGCCTGATGATATGAGAAACATCAACGGCCAAAGCAAGACAATGGCTATTGTGAATTCTACGACAGTCTGCCAACCAAGCAGGAAATTGCCGCGCACGCGATGCCAAAAGCCTGCCGACATTGTGGTTGATTCATAGAACGATACCGTCAATGTGCTGAAACTTTCACGATCCGTCATCAGTCTCAAACGCCCCTCAGTGGATTCAATTTCTGCACGCAGTTTGTCAATTTGTTCTTCGATCTTCAGGATTTCCTCAACGGACTTCGCCTGCGTCAATAATTCACGATAGCGTGATTCTGTTTCCTTTTTTGTTTTCAATCTCGCTTCGATATCCACAAATTCGGCTGTGACATCAAGTGCCCGAATTTCACGTTTGTTGAAGTGAGTCACGCCCGCAGAGACATCAGCAAGCAAGCCATCAAATTCTTCCGAAGGAACACGAATCGTCATTGTTTGTTCGAGAGAGTTGGAATTTCGCTGCTCCCGATCATCCGCCAAATACCCCTGATGCGTTTTGACAAAACCCAGAATTCCCATGCGTGTCGTCTTTTGGTCGGCGGTCTCAAAACGCAGCTCACCTTCATGAATCACACGCCGAGCGGTCTTGGTCTCGCCGCTCGATACCTCATCGGGAGCCGGAGATTTCGCGGGCATAGCGGCACTCAACACTGAAGCCGTAACGTATTCGCCGGGGCCGGATTCGCTTGCACAGCCGCCGCTTATCAGGAGCACCAAGAACCCGGAAATGGACAACCATTTGACAGACATCGTTCAACTCCAGACAGTGACATAATACTGGTCTTACTATGAAGTGATCGACCCGGGAGATTGGTTCAAAGAATCCTGGAATGTTTTCGAACGTTCTGGTATCTGACTTAAATCCATACATCATTGTGACTTAGTCACCGAAGCTTCGCCCCGCATGTCGCCAACCAACGACAATCGCACCGACCTGCAACTCGTGGACGCCCTGAACAAGGGCGACAGTTCGGCGTTCGATGTACTGTATTTTCGGCATCGGGATTGGGTGATGCGACTGGCGATGCGGTTCACAGGCAACCACGACGACAGCCTCGACGTGCTGCAGGAAACATTTTCCTACCTTGTCCGCAAGTTCCCTGGTTTTGTGCTCACTGCCGCACTGACGACGTTCCTTTATCCAGCCGTCAAGAATTTCTCCATCGCCGCGCGACGCAAACGTCAGCGTTTGGTGAATGACAATCAGGATGTGCTGTCATTGATACCGGATGCGGCGACACAGGAATCCACGAACCGTGATGAGATGACTCAAACGCTCTCCGCGCTCACAGAATCCCATCGCGAGATTCTGCTCATGCGATTCATTGACGACATGACTCAGCCCGAAATCGCAACTGCCCTAGACGTTCCGCTGGGAACCGTGAAGTCGCGACTGCACCATGCGTTGCTCGCCATCAAGCAATCACCAGAAACGCTGGAACGACTGCTGGGCGAATGACCAAGTCCATGGGGATTTTGGTGATGCGGCGGCTACTGAAACCGAGTGTCGCGAGGTTGCTCGGCGATCCTGAAAATCGGCGCGTCTTCCATGTCTGAAGTCACATGCATTACTTCCGGAGCCGGGATCTTGCTGGGATCCTGAACAATGTCGGCCTCCACAAGAGTCGCATAGCTCAAACAAAGAAGCAGTCCCATTGTGACCCCGTTCGGCAGGGCTTCAGGGCCGAAAAATTTCATCGCCGTGCCAGCCGATTTCGCAAGCCGCACCTTCATGCCGTCCCATTGCACGCTGTACATCTCGTCCAGCACCAAATGAGACAGGAAGCCAATCCCAACACCAACGGCCATCAAGACCCGCACTCGAAGCTCGTCGCTGTGATATGCCAGAAAAGTCAATTCGGAGGCGATCAACAACGCGGGGATGCTATGAAACATGCCTCGGTGAACGGTGAGTTTTCCGAGCAAAAATGCACCGCCATATTTCACAAGTGCGTAGACAACAATCGCAAACAACATCGCTCGATCACCGCGAATTCCGGCAGCCTGTGCGTGCTGCAGCATCAACAAAGGAGCAAATGCTGCGACAACTCCTGACAATTCACGGACAGGGCGCCCGCTTTCGGAATCCAGGTCCGGCAACATACCTGCGACCCATGTGAGCACTGCCACAATCGTTGCCTGAACCAGACTGAAGCTGAACAAAAACACCGCCGCTGTAGCGTATGCCACACCCAGAATGCCACTGACGGTGATATGTTCGCGATACGCTGCCATGAAGTATTGGATTCGCTGAATACAGAGTGATCTTGGTCGAGGCCCGCAGTTGCAGCCCGACTGCCAACTTGCTTATCGTCCAAGACGAAGGAATCGGCACAGGATTCCGTCGCGATTGAGCAGCGTTCGAGACTTTTCTCAAGTGATTGAGAACATTGAACGTGGTATGCACGAACCGGAACCGGCAGAACCTGCCGCAGGACGGATCTCCAGACCCGTCCAGACAAGATCGGGCTGAAGGCACTACGTTTTGTGTCGCAACGTTTGACGGCTGGTTCTGATCAGGACGGGACTGGAGTCCCGTCCTACATACTCACGTTCCGCACCCCCGAGAACAAGTTAAGCGGAGCTGGATTTTGCGGAATAGCAGCACTTGGATTTGAAGGTTCGTAATGCCGATGGAGGGATGCTCATCAATTCGATCAGCCGTCTTTGCGTTGTGTTGAGTTCGGCCAGCCGACGCGACACTTCGCCCCGGTGTTTGATGAGTACGATCACGAGAGTTGCGAAGCACTCAATAATAGACGCTCCGGTCGGGCTGGGGCTTGGACGGTTCTCGGGATAGATGCCATACATCGGCTCGCCGTTGAGACTTTGACGCACGTCACGTTCCATCAGTGCCAGCATCATCAGCGCCCACAGCAGAATGTACATCAGCCCGGCAATGCGCAGCGGCTTCTCCAGAAACAGAGGAGCAATCGCCAGCGGGCCTTTGATATCACCGATGCGACGTTCCACATGAATCTGCTCTTTGTACTCCTGAAGCACACGCCCGGTTGGGAATTCCTTCTTGGCAAGGTCGGTCTTCAGAACATACGCTCCGTCAAGGTTCTCGAGTTCACGCAAAGCAGACTCATCGATATGCCAGCTCAGCGAAAACTTTCCCGCTCGCCCTTTCAGTTCGTAACGGAAGACATCGCCCACGGAATATTTGCCCTTCGCCGACTCCAGCCGTGACACTATCTTTTCGCGAGTCTTCAGGCTGTACTTATTCAGATTCTTCTCGATCGATTCGAACTCGGTCCTGATCTTTCCGAGATGTCGCTGCCGAGTCTTTGATTCTTCCTGCGCCTTGGCTTCGCTCCAAACAAAAATCTGGCGATACTTCAGGCACACTTTGCGACCATCGACTTTTCCTTCGGTCGTTTTAGACAATTCGCAAGCCTGATACTTTGGTCTCTTCTCCTCCGGCAGATGCAGTTTGCTCTTCGGGCAATAGTCCACAGGTTTCATCTCGCCGCGATGCTTCACATACTCTTTCTTCAGATGCGGCTGAAACACGCCGCCACACAGAAACCGGCCGCCCGCCGTTTTGTTGGCCAGCAGGTTCTCCGGAGAATCCATCTTCGTGTCGGCGGTGTAGACAATGTCTGTTGTCGGCAGCAGCTTTCGCAGGCGTTCCAGAGTCTGGATATGTGTTTTCACTTCGGCTTCATTTCCGTCGAACGGAATCAAGTCAATCGGCACGGCACCATCACGCGTGACGTTGATCCCGAACTGCACCTGCTTCACATTTTTGCGACCGCTTTTGGTGCGTCCATACATCGGCTGCGGCCCTTGCTTTTTTTTGCGTCCGCGACTTCGGCGGTTGAAGGCGAGCCACCCTGCTCTGGCGGATTCTCTGGCGTTTCCGGCATTTGCCGCCCGTAATCGCCGTACAACTCCACGCTGGAAATATCGTAATGAATTTGCGAGACGGACAGCTTGAACGTCTTGACCAGATGCAGGACCAAC
>Ga0209284_10000894_pt1 | contig 47765 bp, 49 predicted proteins | sample FRY03_FD_187211 | JGI IMG/M metagenome (GOLD analysis project Ga0209284, IMG submission 187211) | Freshwater microbial communities from Lake Fryxell liftoff mats and glacier meltwater in Antarctica - FRY-03 (SPAdes) (version 2) | ecosystem: Environmental > Aquatic > Freshwater > Ice > Glacier... | reverse complement strand
GCCGCTTGTCCATGTCCCGACATGGGCTGCGCGTCGCGCCTTGCCCGCCTCCCTTGGGCACCCCGTCGTGGGCCCAATCGATTGCCTCTCACGCTCTGAGCACAGATAGTCCACGCCGTTCAGAGCCGCACGAATACGCGCGATGCGTTGCAGGGATTGCTTGGCAATGGTTTGTGGTTTTTGGGGCATGAACGCTTGACTTTTGATATGCTGGCGTTATTACTAACGCCAGAATGAGCGAAGTGCAAGCCACCTCTCAACAAGAACCTCGATTCGACCTGCAGATCGAGCGGCTGGGGCCACTGCCGCTGATCAATCACTTCATTGATCGCATCGGCCTGGAGGAACTGCTTGCCCGCCACATCGCCTCGGACGCTCGCTGCAGCATCCCTCATGCTCGCGCCCTTGGCGTATTGCTGCGCTCCATCAGCAGTTATCAACAGGCGCTTGGCTCGGGCATACAGCGGGCGCCCCATCTCCAGCCACCAGCGCCGAATGCTTAGCACCGCGAATTCCGACGTGTCGTGGTCGATAGGTTTGACGCCGGCCAAGTACCGGGAAGCATTCTGGATAGGGGAACGCGCCTGAATTTTTCGGCTCGGTCCTCGGAGTGAATAGGAAAATCAAACGGCCTATTTTTGTGCCTACCGGGACGGATTCGACTGCTCGGGGCTGATCTGCTGGTGAGTTGTGGGCTGGCCAATCGCATGCTGGGCAGCCGCAGCCCCGCCGCCTGACCCGAAAGCTGCCAGGGCATCGGGTAAACCCGCGCGCTTCGTGGCCCCTCACCAGGCTCGACCCGTGTCAGGCGCAGCCCCTCCCCGGCGCCCGGGATGCCGGGCCGCGATCAGGCCGCCTGCTTGTGGCCGCCAGGCCGAAACTGCAGTAATTCAGCCGGAGTGAACGTGCATTTTCTTGGGCATCCGTTTTCTTCCAAATATCGTTTTTACGCGTCTTCTTCGGTTTTCTTTCCTTCTTCTTCAAACTACGCCTGAGGGTGCTGGCGTGGTTGCTGTGACTGCGTCGGCTTGCCCGAATCAGGACCGGCTATGGCCGGCAGGTTGGAGTCGCCATCCATGCCGCAAGGGTGGAGGCAGTGGCCGCGCAGTCTGCGTCCCGATCCGTTGGTTGGCGGGCCAACACGGCCTGACTTGACGAGGACGCTTTCTCTCGAAGCGTGGCTACTGGACCAACCCCTGCTTCCGGCATAGGCGCGCAATCTCGGCCTGCTCCTGCGCGTCGATACCCAGTTGCGGCTCCCTGCAGGCAGCCGACGGAAACAGGCCCTGCAGGCGCAGCACCTCCTTCATGCGCGGACGAAAGTCGCGGATCGGCGGCCTCCAGCAATAGCGAGCGATCGGGCCAAGTCGGTTCCAGATCGCGCGTCCCGCCGTCAGGTCGCCCGACTGCACCGCGCGGTGCATCGCGACGAGTTCGGCCGTCGCAGTTCCTGCGAACCCGATCAGCGCGCCGTCGCAACCCATCACCATGGCCTCGAAGATGAAGGTGTCGCTGCCGGTCAGGATACCGATCGGCCGATCCAGGCTGCGCGCGACATCGATGGTTTGCAGCGTCTGGCCGACGTCGAAGCTGGCCTCCTTCATCGCAACCAGTTGCGGAATCTCCGCCATCGCGCGCAGGATCTCGGGCGTGTAATCCGGTCCCCAACCCTTGGGGAACTGGAAACAGATGATGGGCAGTTCGGCCGCCTGCGCGATCGCCCGGTGGTAGCGCACCACCATCTCGCTGGGAACCGGCGCGCCACTGAAGGTCGGAAAGGGCGGAAACACCGTCAGGCCCTCGGCACCCGCCTCGCGCAAGCGCACCGCCTTGCGCGCCGCGGCCTGCGTCGATCCGGCCACGATGCCCGACAGCAGGGGCATCCTTCCGGCAACGACCCGTTTGCAGTCGGTGACGATGCGGATCTGTTCGTCTTCGTCGAGCGCGATCACTTCGGACGCATCGACGTTCATGACGATGGCTGCCGGACTCTGCGCGGCGATCCAGTCGATGTAAGTCTCTAGCGTGGCCCAATCGATCGCACCGCCCTCATGCATCGGCAACATAGGCGCCGCGATCACGCCGGTGAATGGTCTCTCAAGCATGTTCGTATCTCCCTGCGGGTCTACACGTTGAAGCGGCCGCCAAAAACCGCCAGGCTCAGTACCGGATGACGCCGTTGCGCATGAAGCATTCGGTGATCTCGTCGCAGTATTCGGTGAAACGGGCGCTGGTCACCACGGCCTTATCGCGTGGGCGCGGCAGGTCGACCTGAATGATCTTCTCGATCCTGCCCGGTCGCGGTGTCATCACCACGACCCGGTCGGCCAGAGCGACCGCCTCGGAGATACCGTGGGTGACGAAGATCAGGGTGTGGCGCTGGCGCAGCCACAGTTTCTCGAGGTCGATCCGCATCTGCTCGCGGGTCAGCGCATCGAGCGCGCCAAAGGGCTCATCCATCATGAGCAGACTCGGATCGTGGATCAAGGCCCTTACGATCGCCACACGCTGGCGCATGCCACCCGACAACTCGCGCGGCCGGCGGTCCTGGAACTCTCCCAGGCCGACATCGGCCAACAACTGGCTTGCCTTTTCACGGTACTGGCTGACGTCCAGCCCGCGCAGCTCGAGCTGGATCAGCACGTTGTCCAGCACATTGCGCCAGTCGAGCAGAACCGGACTCTGGAACACGATGCCCAGGTCGGTCTGCGGACCGGCCACCTCGACACCACCGACCCGCACCGTGCCCGAGGTGAACGGCAACAAGCCCGCGACAATCCGCAGCAGCGTGCTCTTGCCGCAGCCCGAGGGTCCAACCACGACGATCAGTTCGCCCGTCGACACCGCGAGGTCGATGCCGTCGAGCGCATTCGTGACCATGCCGGCGCGCTCGAAGGTATGGTGTAGCCCGGCGATCTCGATATGCGCCGATGTGCCCACGCTGGCCACCCTTCCCGGACCGCCCTGCTCCTGCAAGCCCCTCACTTGGGCAGGAATTCATTCGTGTGGAAGGTCGTCCACAGCTCGCTGGTCGACAGGTCACGGTACAGCTTGAGCAGGGCGATGGTCTGGTCCCAGTCGGCCTTGGCGCCCATGCCGATCTTGCCCTTGGAGTTCGGCGAATCGAGCAGTTCGAAATCGACCATCATCTGGTCCATCGTCGACTGGCGGTTCAGGTCAGACTTGACCTTCAGCGCCGCATCAACCGCGGCGTTCGGGTTCTTCTTGGCGGCCACCCAGGACGCGACCGAAGCCTTGACGAAACGGCGCACCAGGTCCGGCTTGGTCTTGATCAGGTTGCCGGTGGTCAGGATGGTCATGCCGACGATGTTGGCGCCGTGGTCAGCGTAGCGCAGTGCGGCCGGCTCCTGGCCCTTGTACTTGATCAGGAAATACTGGTCGTCGGCACCACCCAGCAAGGCATCGACCTTCTTCTCCAGCACCGCGACGACCTTGGCCGCCGGGTCGACCTGGACGAACTTGATGGTGCTCATGTCCAGCTTGTTGTGCGCCGCGAGCGCGCGAAAGAGTTGCCCGAGCGGATCGCCGGGCGACACGGCCAGCGACTTGCCTTCCAGGTCCTTGGGTGTCCTGATGCCGGCCGAAGCCAGCGAGATGACCGAGAACCCGGTCGAGTTCAGCAAGGACATCACCGACTTGACATCCGCGCCCTTGGACGCGGTGGTGATCAGGCTGGACGAGTCGGCCATGCCGAAGGTGTCTGACCCGGCGGCCACGACCTGCACCGTGTTGCCGGAGCCGCGACCTTCGTTGATGGTCAGGTCGATGCCTTCTTGTTTGAACAGGCCAAGCTCCTTTCCATAGTAGAAGGGCACGTGCAGCCCGCCCAGGTACCAGTTCAATCGCAGCGACACCGCGTCCTGCGCGCTGGCAAGCGTTGCGCACAACGCCAGCAGCATCCCGAAGAGAATTTTGTGCATGACCATGACAGTCTCCTTGTGGTGGGTCCGATGAAACTCAGAGTGGCGAATGGCTGGACTGCGTCTGAGACGTGTGCCAGGGTATGGTGATGCGCTCCAGCAGCTCGACCGCGTAATAGACCGCCAGGCCGATGAAGCTGAGCAGGAAGATGACGGCGAAAACCATGGGCGTGTCCAGGTTGCCGTTGTATTGCAAAAGCAGGTAGCCGAGCCCGCTATCGGAGGCGACGAACTCGGCCACGATGGCGGCTGTGGCCGACAAGGCCGCGCCGACCTTCATGCCGGTGAAGATGTCCGGCAGGGCCTGCGGCAAGCGGATCTTCGCGAACAGCTTCCAGCCACTCGCGCCAGTGGTACGGGCGAAGTCGGCGATCTCGGGATCCACCGCCTTGAAACCCGCAATGCTGGAGACGACGATCGGGAAAAACGACAACAGAAACACAATCAGCAGCTTGGGCGTGTAGCCGAAACCGAACCAGATGATGAACAGCGGCGCGATTGCGATCTTGGGCACGATCTGCAGGAAAACCACCACCGGATAGACCGCGTTCTCCATGAAGCGCGAATAGGTGACTGCCAGCGCGAATGGAATGCTGACCAGCACCGCCATCAGGTAGCCGCCCAGGATTTCCTGGGTTGTGACCCAGGCTCCGTCCATGACAATCGGCATGCGTTTGGTGAACTCGATCCAGATCCGGGTCGGCGGTGGCAGCAGGTACTCCTTGATGCCCAGCACCCGGACGGCGATCTCCCAAAACACCAACAGGCCGACGGCCAGCAACAGGGCTCCCATGCGGCGGCGCAGCCAAAGAACGAAGCCCGATGGGGCACGCGCACCGAGGCGCGGGGCGTCGGCAGGCCGCGTCATGCCTGGCCCGTCGCTGGCGCGGCCAGGTCCTGGGTGCCGAACACCGCCGGCATGTTGATCTCGATGAGTTCCATGTCGTCGGATCGGCCCACCACGTTGTGCGCCACCCCGCCGGGTTGGGACAGGCAGGCACCGGCGTGTACCGTCACGTCGCCCTCGATGCCGCGATAGCGAAAACTGATCCAGCCGCGCAGCACATAGTTGAAATGCCCCGTCATGTCATGCCAGTGCCAACCGGTTTCCTGCTCGAAGGGCGCGATGGCCCGGATATGGCGCGCGCCGATGCGCCCTTGGGTGCTCGCGGCAAGGCCGAGGTCACGGTATTCGACATCCGCGCGCGGACCGTCGCGGGTAAATGCCGCATCGGACAGCTCAAGCAGACCGAACAGCGAGCGCGCCGCATCAAGCGGCAGTGGGCCCTGGTAGTTCGGCATGGATTCGGACGACATGGCTTGGCTGATGGTGCTTCGAATCATGTTAGCACATTGATGGAACAATGTTCCACTATAATCTTTCCAACCAAGAAACCGGATTGTTTTCGCGCCCGGCCATGCCCTGCAACCAACAAATACGCCACGAATCCATATGCGACTAGTCAAGGGCGTGCTCAACCGTTGCCTGGAGGTGCTCGAGCTGCTTTCAGTCGACTCGCAGTGGCGGCGCCTGTCTGACATCGCGTCCATGCTCGAGCTGCCCAAGGGGCCGGTGCACCGCCTGCTGGCGGAGCTGGTGTCGCTCGGCTGGATCGAGCAGGACCTCGACACCGAGCGCTATCGCCTCACGCTCAAGCTGGCGCTGCTGGGTCAGCAATACCTGCGGGCGACCGGCTTGCCCGGCATCGCCCAGCCCATCCTGGATGAAGTCGCCAAGCGCTGCCGCGAATTGGTCCGCCTGACCGTATTGCAGGAGGACGGCTTGCACTGGCTGGCGTCGTCTCAGGGCGCGCCCACCGGATTGATGTACCAGCCCGCGCTCAATGGCCGACTGACCCTGCACACGACAGCCAATGGCAAGGCCTGGTTGTCCACGCTCGACGACGAGGCGGCGATCCGCGTCGCAAGCCTCGGCGGGCTGGGTCAACCGGCCGGACCCGGGCTGCTGATGGGGCCGCGCGCCTTGCGCAATGCGCAGGCGCTGGCGCAAGACCTGGAACAGACCCGGCTGCGCGGATACGGCCTTGCAATCGAGGAGGCCGAACCCGGCGTCAAGGCGGTGGCCGTCGTCGTGCGTGCCCAGGACGACCAACGCGTGCTGGGCACGATGAGCATCGCCGGGCCGCTGGTGCGCATGGGGCCCGAGCGTGACGCAGAGTTTCACACCCTGCTGCAGCAAGCCGCCGGCACACTGGCGCTGGTGTGGCCGCACGACAGCCTGCCACTGGCGGCGACATGATCGGACTCTGTACGTCTGCCTGCAAGGGTGCCAGCCCGAATCGCCCTGTTGCGCATCGATTGCACGGAAGGAGCGAACCATGAGCCTGAGCGGACTGGGCACGGTGACGATCTGGCATGACCTATTGCCCGAGGCCAAGGAGGCGTTCTACGAGTGGCACAACCGCGAGCACATGCCCGAGCGGGTCGGCATTCCGGGCTTCCTGCGCGGCCGGCGCTATATCGCGCTGCAAGGCGCACCCGAATACTTCAACCTCTATGAAGCCGACAGCCCCGCAGTGCTGGCCGGCCAGGACTACCTGACGCGGCTCAATACGCCCACACCCTGGACGCGCGAGCTGGTAGCGTCTTTCCGCAACGTGGCTCGGGCCATCTGCCGCGTGCTCTACAGCGCCGGCGTCGGACAGGGCGGATGCATGCTGACACTGCGCTTCGACGTGCCCGAGTCGTCCGCGCAAACCGTCACCGACCTGCTGCGCCAGCACGTTCTGCCGCCGCTGGTCGATCGCAAGGGCATCGTTGGCGTCCACCTGTGCCGCGCCGACGAACCGGGCAGCCAGATCGAGACGGCCGAGAAAAAATTGCGCAACCAGGACACGCAGGTCCCGCGCTGGATCATTCTGGTCGAAGGTATTTCGGCGGCCGCTGTTCAAACCGCCGAAGCGGCATTGCGCAAGGACCTGACCGATCGCGGGCATGCATTGCAGCAGACGGATGCGGCGACCTACATGCTCGAGAGCCAGTGCTGCAAATTGCCGAGAGGAAACCTCGCATAGCCCGGCCACTGTGCGGGTTCCGGCTCGGCTCGCTCGCGGTCGTCGTGGCGCGTGGAACCGTCGCGCCAGCTGTCCGTGAACGACCTTGCCCCTGCCGGCCAATCGTCAAGGCGTCAACACCTCAGCGCTCGATCACCCGCCGCGCAAAACGCTCCAGGTAGTCCAGCAGGTGAATAGGAAAATCAAACGGCACATTTTCATGTCCAACCGGGACGGGCTCGCCCGGTGCACCTTGGATTTTGGGGGAATGTTGGCCTGGCCGATCGCACACTGCGCAGCGGCAGCGGCAGCCGCAGCCGCAGCCCCGCCACCTGACCCGAAAGCCGCCAGGGCATCGGGTAAACCCTCGCGCTTCGTGGCCCCTCACCGGGCTCGACCCGCGACAAGCGCAGCCCCTCCCCGGCGCCCGGCGCCCGGCGCCCGGGGTGCCGGGCTGCCGGGCTGCCGGGCCGCGATCAGGCCGCCTGCTCAAAATCGCCGCGCGCCGGCACCCTGGGCTGCGCCCCGGCTTGCAGTCCCAGGTGCCTGAGGATCACCGCATCGCCCCTGCCCGCTCACGCGGGCGCCATCGCCGGCCTCATCTCCTGAAACCCGGCAGCCCAAAGGCGTGGAGATAAACGTCAGCAGGACGAACTGACCGGCCATTGAGGGCAGGAGGAGGCAGGCTCACAATTTCATCCGGCGAAACAGCCCCATCCCGCCCAGTACCAACGGCACCGCTAAGATGAACCCGATGGGGGGTGTCGCGACGACCCGTGTATGAAACGTCCTTCGCCCCCCGTTCCCGGGTCCGAACCCGCAACCGATGAAAGCCCCCACCGTGTCCGACTGGTATTGCATCTCCAACGCCGACGCCATCCCCACGCCCACGGTGCTGGTCTACCCCGATCGTGTCGAGCAGAACCTCAAGCGAATGGTCGCGATGGCCGGCGATGTGTCACGGCTGCGCCCGCATGTCAAGACACACAAGCTGCCGCAGATCATTGCGCTCAAGCGCAAGGCCGGCATCCACAAGTTCAAGGTCTCGACCATCGCCGAGGCCGAGATGACGGCCGCGGCCGGCGGCGAAGACATTCTGCTGGCCTGCCAGCCGGTGGGGCCGAACGTTTTGCGGCTGGTTGCGCTGATGCGGCGCTTTCCTGACACGCGGTTCGCCACGCTGGTGGACGACCCGGCCAACCTGGAAGCGATCAGCCGCGTGGCGGTGGCCGAGAACGTGTCGATCACGCTGTATCTGGACCTGAACGTGGGCATGAACCGCACCGGCATCATCCCCGACGACGCTGCCGCCGACCTGTACCGCGCTTTGTGCAAGGCATCCGGCATCACCGTGGGCGGACTGCATGCCTACGACGGCCACCTGCGCAACACCGACAGTCGCGAACTGGCCAAACAGGTTGACGCAGCATTCGCACCCGTGTGGAAACTGCGCGACCAGATGCTGACCGAAGAACTGCCAGTGCCACGTCTGATCGCCAGCGGCACCCCGACCTTCGCGGTGTTGGCGCAGCAACCCGACACCGAGGTCGGCGCCGGCACCACGGTGCTGTGGGACTTTGGACAGGCCGAGGTCTGCCCGGACCACCATTTCCTCAACGGCGCGATGCTGATGACACGCGTGATCAGCAAACCCACGGCCGACCGCCTGTGCCTGGATCTGGGCCACAAGGCGGTTCCGTCCGAGATGCCGCAGCCGCGCGTACGACTGATGGGCCTGGAAGATGCCAGCTTGGTCTCGCAAAGCGAGGAACACCTGGTGGTGCAGACGCCGCGCGCCGCCCAATACCAGGTCGGCGATGTGGTGTACGGCATCCCGCGCCATATCTGTCCGACGATGGCATTGCACAGCGACGTGTGGGCGGTGCACAAGGGTGTGCCCGACGAGAGCTGGCCCGTGGAATTCAACCGTAATCGATGCGCGGATCGATGTACGCATACAGCACATCGACTGCCAGGTTGATCAGCACGTACACCACCAGGATGAACAGGATGCAACCCTGGATCAAGGGGTAGTCGCGGGTGCTGATGGCCTGGATCAGCAGCCGTCCCAGGCCGGGGTAGGTGAACACGGCCTCGGTGACGACGGTGCCGCCAATGAAGGTCGCCATCATCAGGCCGACGATGGTGACAAATGGCAGCAAGGCGTTGCGCATCACGTGGCGGCCGATCACGTCGCGTTCGGGCAAGCCTTTGGATCGTGCGGTGCGCACATAGTCGGCCTTGAGTTCGCCCAGCAGCGATGCGCGCAGGAAACGCGCGAAGATGCCCGACACATAAACGCCCAGCGTGGTCGCCGGCAACACGATGTTGCGCAGTGCCTGCCAGGGTGAGTCGAAGATCGACACATATCCCGACGCCGACGGCAACCAGCGCAGGTTGACCGCGAACAGCAGGATCAGCAGAATGCCGAGCCAGAACGTCGGCACGCCCAATGCCAGCGCACTCCATCCGCTGAGCACGCGGTCGAGCCAACCGCCGGGCTTGAGCGCGCTCACGACAGCCACCGGCACTCCCAACAAGAGGCCGACCAGCGTCGCGGCCAGGCCGAGCTGGATCGTCGCCGGAATGCGCTGGACGATCAGGTCCAGCACCGGTTCCCGGTTCTGGATTGAGAAGCCAAAATCACCTTGCAGCGTATGGGTCAGCCAGCTCCAGTACTGCTCGTGCACCGGTTTGTCCAGGCCCAGGCGGGCGGTGACCTCGGCGACGAGTTCGGGGGTCGCGTTTTCGCCCACCATGGTTGCGACCGGGTTGCCGGGCACCGCGTAAATCATGGCCCAGATGCCGGTGGATGCGATCAGCAGCACCGGCAACAGCTGCAGAATGCGGCGCAGGATGTAGCCGATCATGCAGGGCTCCCGGCAGCAGGATCGCCAGCCGCTGCACTCTCATGACGATCGGCCAGCACGCTGGCCAACGCCCGGCCGATGGTGTCGAGCGACAGGATGGTGAGTGTCAGCACTACCCCGGGCAAAATGGCATAGGTGGGTGCGTCATACAAATACGACTTGCCGGTGCGCAACATTTCACCCCAGCTCGGTGTGGGCGGCGGAATGCCGACGCCCAGGAACGCCAGCGAGGCCTCGATCAGGATCGCCACCGACGAAAGGATCACCACCTGCACCAGGATCGGGCTCCAGGAGTTGGGCAACACAGTCGTGAACATGTTGTAAACAGCCGAACCACCGAGCGCCTCGACGGCGGTGACGAAGTCCCGCTTGCGCAGCGACAACACCTGGGCTCGGGTGATGCGGGCGAAACTCGGGATGCCGGTGATGCCCACTGCCACCAGCGCGGCGCTCTGGCTGCGTCCAAGCACGGCAATCAGTGCCATCGCAAACAGAATGCCGGGCAGAGACAACAACACGTCGACGAGACGCATCAGCACGGTATCGCGCCAGCCACCGAAAAAGCCGGCAACCAACCCGATCGGCACACCGACAACAGCAGCGATCGTCACCGCGCCGGCGGCGGTGATGAGCGAGGTGCGTGCGCCAAACACCACCCGCGCCAGAATGTCACGTCCAAGTTCGTCGGTGCCGAACCAATGCACGGCACTGGGGCCTTGCAAGGTTGCGGTGAAGTCCTGCGTCAGCGGATCAAACGGCAGAATCCAGCGCGCCAGGCTGGTTGCCAGGAGCAGCACCAGCAGGAACAACAAACCGAGCAGCGCGCCCTTGTGCCGGGTCAGGCGCCGGCACACGTCTGCGCCGCGTCGCAACAGCGGCGTCACGCCAAAACCTCCGCGGCACCGGATGGCGCTGCAACGCCGGGTGCCGAATCGACCGGGCCGGCGTGGTGACAGGCCACATGGGTTGGCAGACCGGGGTAAGCCCGAAATGGCGGGGCCTCTGTCCGGCACACCGCGGTGGCCTTGAAACAGCGCGGATGGAAATGGCAACCGCTGGGTGGCGCCGCCGGATTGGGTATGTCGCCTTCCAGGATGATGCGCTTGCGGCTGTCGCGCGTGGAAGGGTCGGGCACAGGCACCGCCGAGAGCAGCGACTGGGTGTAGGGGTGGGTCGGATGTTCGTACAAACTGTTGCGATCACTCTCCTCGACGATACGGCCGAGGTACATCACGGCGACACGGTTCGAGATATGGCGTACCACCGACAGGTCATGTGCGATGAACAGATAGGCCAGGCCCAGTTCATGTTGCAGGTCCTGCAACAGGTTGATCACCTGCGCCTGGATCGATACGTCGAGCGCGGCCACCGGCTCGTCCAGGATCAGCAGGCGGGGCTTGAGCGCGAGTGCGCGCGCGATACCGATACGCTGGCGCTGGCCACCGGAAAACTCCTGCGGAAAACGATGCACCATGGCCGACGGCAAACCCACCAGATCGAACAGTTCGGACACCCAGCGCGCACCACCACTGCTCTCATACAAGCCATGGATACGCAGCGGCTCGGCGACGATCTCGCCCACGGTCTTGATCGGGTTAAGCGACGAATACGGATCCTGGAAGATGTACTGCATGTTGCGGCGCACCTTGCGCATCTCGGATGCCGCCAGGCGCGTGATGTCGCGGCCGTCGAACCGCACCGATCCGCCCGATGAGGGCACCAGACCCATGATGGCGCGCCCGGTCGTTGTCTTGCCGCAACCCGACTCCCCCACCAGGCCTACAGTCTCGCCGGCACGAACCGTCAAGCTGACGCCGTCGACGGCGCGGACCCAACCGATTCGACGCTGCAACAGGCCGGCCTTGACCGGAAAAAAAACCTGCAAACGGTCTACCTCGAGCAAAGGGGCATCATGCCCGGCGCTGCGCCCATGCACCGCGCGCTCGGCCGTGTCCGGGAGCACGGTCATTCCTTCAGGCACAGCACCGACCGGATCCGGCGCCACCGCCGTGTCGGGCGTCAAAAGCGCGTCGGCCAGCAATTGTGCGACTTCATCCGGATAGTGGCATGCGCTCGCGTGTCCGTCGGCGATTTGCTGCAATTGCGGGTCACTGCTGACGCATTTGGGCCGTTCGCGTCCGATGGCGCAACGCGGGTGGAACGCGCACCCGCTGGGCAGTTGAGCCGGACTCGGCGGCTGGCCAGTGATGGGCACCAGACGGGTGTCAACGATGTCGATACGTGGAACGCTGCGCAGCAAACCGACGGTATAGGGGTGGCGCGGCTGACGGAAAATTTCCAGCACCGAGCCGGACTCGACGATACGGCCGCCATACATCACGGCAACACGGTGGGCGACCTCGGCCACCACGCCCAGATCGTGGGTGATCAGGATGACCGCAGCACCGGTGTCGCGCTGGCGCTTGGCCAGCACCGACAACACCTGGGCCTGCACCGTGACGTCGAGCGCCGTCGTCGGTTCATCAGCGATGATCAGCTTTGGTTTGCCGGCCATCGCCATGGCGATCACCGCGCGCTGACGCATGCCGCCGGAGAACTGGTGCGGGAACTGCATCACCCGGCCTTGCGGATCGGGAATGTCGACCTCGCGCAACAGTTCGATCGCGCGGGCCTGTGCCTGGCCACGCGCGACCTGGCCATGCGCGACCTGCCCTTCGATCACCTGGCGGCCGATCGGCAGCACCGGGTTGAGCGTAGTCGTCGGATCCTGGAACACCATGCCAACATCGCGGCCACGCATCTGGCGCAGGCTTTCTGCATCCAGTGTCGTGACCTCGATGCCAGCCAACTGGATCGAGCCTTGCACCTGCGCGGTCTCGTCGAGCAGGCCACTGATGGCCAGCGAGGTCACACTTTTGCCAGAGCCCGATTCACCGACGATGCCCAGCACCTCGTTCGCATACACCTCGAAATCGATGCCGCGCACCGCCGGCACCGGACGACCGGACCCGGTAAACGTGACCGTCAGGCCTTTGACGCGCAGCAGCGGCTCAGCCATGGGCATAACGGACGGCGCGCGACCTGCTCAACGAAAGCCCATGGTGCGGAACACCGGCATGTTGTCGATCTCGCGTGTGATGCCTCCGACGTTCTTCCCAGCCACGATCAGGCCGATGTCGTAGGTGTTGGTCGGGATCGCAAACGCCGACTCGACCATCACCTTGTTGAGGTTGTCATAGGCCGCCTTCACCTCGGAGTTGGAGCCAAAGGTCGTGTTGATCCGATCGATTGCAGCCACATAGGCCGGAAACGGATGCGGATCGCCCAGCACCGGGTTCTTGGCGGTGCGGTAGATGCTGTTGGTCGAGACGCGGGTCGGGAATTTCTGGATGTTGCCGATACCGCCGAACATCGCCGAAAACTTGCCGCCCAACATGGAGGTGGTGAACTCGGACGTGCCCATCACCTCGAGATCGACCTTCAGGCCGACCTTGGCCAGCGTTGCCTGCACCACCTGGCTGATGGTCACAGCATCCTGCGATCCGCCGTTGACCATGAGTTTCCAGTCTTGCATTTCGGCCTGCGACAGGCCGGACTCTTTCAGTAGAGCCCGTGCCTTGTCCAGGTTGAATCCATATTGGGTGTCGTAGGATTTGTCGGCGGCCGGGCTAGCCGGTGCCCAGGGCAACGCGGTCACCTCGCCCAGCCCCGCATAACCCACTTGGAGAATGGCTTTACGGTCCATCAGGTGGTTGAAGGCCTGGCGGAATTTCTGATTTTTGAACGGTCCCTGCGTGGTGTTGATGCGAAACACCTGCACAAGCGGCCCCGGCCCTTGGATCAACTGGTAACCGGCCGAACGCAAACGCAGCGCGGAGCGCGAATCGCCACCGTAGATCATGTCGACTGCGCCCGACTCCAGCGCCGCGCTGGCAGCATCGTTGTCGCTGAAGAAGGTCAAGGTGACCTCGCTCAGCAGCGGCTCCTTAGCGCGCCAGTATTTCGGATTGGCGACCATGCGCACCCGCTGACCCAACACGCGTTCGGCCAACATGAAGGCGCCGGTGCCCGCGGGTTTGGCTTCTACGGTCTCAATCCCGGTAGGATCGATCGGCGAGATGAATTGCAGCAGGTCGGTGATCTGTTTGTCCGGCACCGGCCCGGTGAAGTTCAGGCGAATGGTGTACGGGTCGACCACTGTCCAGTCCTTCACGACTGCCATGGTCGAATACAGGTTCTTGCCGAGCTTGGGATCGGCCGCCTTCTTTAGCGTTGCCGAGACGGCGTCGGCGTTGAACGGGTTGCCACTGTGAAAGCTGACATCTCGGCGCAATGTCAGCGTGACCGAGTTGTTGCCGGCGCCCACCGTCCAGGCCGAAGCCAGGCTGGGAATCGCCTTGCCCTCGGGCGTGTATTCGATCAGGCTGTCATACAGAGTCTTGATCAACGGGAAATTCTGTGACGAGAATTGGGCAGGGTCAAAATTGACCATGTCCGCCAAAACAGCCACCCGCAACTTGCCGCTCTTGAGCGCCTGCGCCTGCGCCATGGAGGGCAACACCAGGCTGCCAGCCGCCAGCAACGACCCGGCCACCAGGACAGAGCGGCGAACGCGATTGATTTTCATGATGAAGTCTCCTCTTTTGGTTGGTCAAGAAACGCGCGAATCTGCAACAAAAGCAATAAGGGGTCGGGGCGGGCTCAAGCGTCGGCGCCTCGCCAGTCGGTGATTGGCTCCAGCGGGTAGACCGGCCGCGGAATCCGCTTCCACGGCAGCCCGAACACGTCGGACTGGCCAGGTCCACGGGTATCGACCCGAATCACACGGGATGTCATTGACGCGAAGTACTGGAAGTTCGAGGCGGTCTTGAGCACCGCCATTTTGTAGTCGAGTGGTTCGACCCCGAAGGCGCGATAAACATCGGGCAGGTTGCCGGCCACGCCGCGCAACTCGCTGATCAGCATCGTGATCGAGCCGACGTCGAACACCACGGTGCGGCCCATGTCGATCTCGTCCTGGTAATGTTTGGTCAGGTTCACCTTGCCGCCGCCAATGCGGCGCACGGTGCCGGTGACCTCCAGTGGTTTGAAAAAATCCTTGGCCACGTTGCCCCCCACCGGCAGACTTACCTGCGCGCCCTCACCAGCCTGTACCAGCCGCGCCACTGTCTCCGGCGCGATCAACGGCACCAGCGCGCGGCTGCGAATGCCCAGGCGCACCATGGCTTCCAGGATCAGATTGCTGTCACCGGCCGCGCCACCGAATACCGTGTCGCCGGTGTCGCTGAGGACGATCAGGCCCTTGTCTGCGGTATCGGCCATGCGCACCGCATCGTCGATGGCCACCGCTTCCTTGCGCTGAAAGTCGGCCCGCAGCGACCAGGCCAGATCGGCCAGTTCGTCGGCGAGCTTTTCCGCCAGCGGCAGGTTGTTGTCGGTCACGACGATGGTCGACCAGCCGCCCTCGGCCACGTCCAGCCAGGGTTGCATCGGGTAGTTGGACGCCTGCAGCACCTTGGGGTCCGCCTCCATGGCGCGGGCGCGATCGAACCAGGTCTTCATCGGCCCCTGCGAGGTGAGGAATTGCTCCTGGTGCGACAGCAGCGGCAACTTGCGCCAGGCAGTGGTCGGGCGCGCGCCGTCGAACAGGATCTTGAGCAGTACCTCGGCGCCGATACGTCCGGTGTCGTACGGGTCATGCGGCTGGGTGCGGTGGCCGACGATGGCTGTGGCGAGCGCCACCATCTTGCGCGTGATGTTGGCGTGGTGGTCCAGGCCCAGCACGATCGGAATACCGTCCCCCAGCACATCGCGGCAGGCTTGTAGCTGCGCGCCCTCGACGTCGTCCATGTCCTCGCTGGCGCATGCCCCATGCAGTTGCAGGGCGACCCCATCTAGCTGCCCGGCCGCCTTGAGGCCGTCGCGGATCTTGCGGTCGAAGAATGCGTAGGATTCACGGTCAATGCGCCCACCCGCCACGGCCCAGCCCCGGATGACGGGCACCGTCTCGATTGTTTTGCCGGATTTCTCGATCGCGTCGAGATACCCACCGATCTGCCCCAAACCTTTGAATCGGCGCAGCATCTCTTCGCCTTCGAAGATACCGAACGACTGGTAGTCGCGCAGCGTGGTCGGCAACGGGTTGAAATCGTTGGTTTCCTGAGCGACATGAATCAACGCAATCCGCATCCAACTCCTCCTGCGCAACCATCCAGAACGGCACAAGCTGGCGCTGCCGCAACACGCTGAAAGACCACCGGCGCCGGGTATCCCGGCCCCGGTTTTTCCATCATAGTCACGCTATCACACTGGCCTGGACAATGCACGTTTCGTGGTACGAAACGCTGTACCGGTGCTGCGGCGCCGGGTCTGCTGCAGCACCGAGCCATGGTCAGGTTCCGCCCTGAGCGGCACGCACGTCGGACAAGGCGGCTGCGATCACCTCCAGCGCCAGCCGCAAGTCGGCTCCGGTGTGCACAGCCGAAAATCCGTGATGCGCAGCCGGCTGGAAATAGACGCCGCGCTGATAACAGGCGCGCACGAACAGGCTCTCGGCGTCATGGTTTTTGGATGCTGCCTTGCGGTATTCGACGATGTTGCCGGTGACACCGAAATACAAGCCGAAACGCGGCCCGGCATGTTGCAGCCGCAACTGCACGCCGCTGGCATCAATGGCCTGCTGGAAACCGGCATAAAACGCGTCACACAACGCATCAAGCTCGTCATAGAAGCCCGGCCGGCTGTATTCCTCCAAGGCCGCCAGCGCCGCCAGCACCGCGGTCGGATGGGCCAGGAAGGTGCCACTCATCTGGCAGCTGCCGAGCGGTTGCAGATGCGCCATGACTTGCTTCTTTCCCACTAGCGCGCTGATAGGCATGCCAGCGCCGAACGCCTTGCCAAGCACGCACAAGTCGGGCGTGACGCCCAGCTTCTGCTGCGCCCCGCCCGGCGCGACACGGAACGCAGTGAGGACTTCGTCGAAGAACAACACACTGCCGTGGCGGGTGCACAGGTCACGGCATAGCTCCAGAAAACCCGGTTCGGGCATCAGGCAACCCTGGTCATAGTTAATGGGCTCGAGCAGCAAGGCGGCCACCTGCGGCCCGTGCGCAGCAAAAGCCGCCTCCAGTGCCACCGGATCGTTGAACGGCAAGACGATCACGTGTTCACGCGTGTTGGCAGGAACGCCGGATGACTCGACAAACGGTGTCGGGGTACGCGCCGGCCCGGCCTGATCCAGTGGCGGCATGACGCTGAAGTTCAGTGCATCGCTGTAGCCGTGGAAGTGGCCCTCGAACTTGATCAGCTTCTCGCGGGCGGTAGCGCAGCGCGCCAGCCGAAGACCGTGCATGACGGTTTCGGTGCCTGAGCCGGCAAATCGCACCATCTCGGCACACGGAACCAATTCAGTGATGCGCTGCGCAAGCCGTGTCTGGTGGACCGTCTCGGCGGAACACACGATGCCCATGTCCAGCGCCTGCTGCACCGCGGCCTTGATGCGTGGATGATTGTGCCCGAGCAGTGACGCACCATGGGACGTCGACATGTCCAGAAAGGCACGTCCCTGCAGGTCATATAGCCAGGCGCCGTCGCCGCGCGAGACGAAAAATGGATGCCCGATCGCATCGTTGCGCCGCGCCGACGCGCACACGCCGCCCGGCAGCACTGCGCTGGCCAGCGCGTATTGCGCCAACGCCGGGTTGGCGGCATTGTCGGCCGCCTGCCCGTGCCATGCGTCGGTCAGAGCGGTCATCTGTGTCGTCGATCAGAGGATGCCGAAACGCTTGAACACCTGCGCCAGCGACTCGCCCTTGCGCAGCGCATCGCGGGTGTTGTTCTCCCCCTGCACCTTGGCAGTCGCTTTCTCGAGCACCGCATGTTCATGGGCACGCGGCACCACCACCACGCCGTCGATGTCGCCGAACACGATATCGCCCGACTCGATGACCACGCCCGCGCATTCGACCGGTACGTCCCGATCCACCATGCGCGCGCGACCCTTGGTGTCCAGTGGGCCGATACCGCCATGGAAGACAGGGAAACCCATGTCCCGGATCTGCCTGACGTCGCGCACCAGGCCGTCAGTGACGCAACCGGTTGCGCCGCGCACCTGCGCCGCCGTGGACAACAATTCTCCCCAGGGCGCAATGCGTTCGGTCGGCCCATTGCAGGCCAGCACGATCACATCTTGCGGTTTCAGGTCGTCGACCAGCGCAATCTCCACGTCGTACGGGTTCTCGCCTTCGCGCAGTGCGTACGTCGGCATGTACAGACCGGTGCGGGCACGCCCCACCAGCACCTTGCCATCGTCGATCGGCCGGACAAAGGGCCGCATGACGCGACGTACCAGTCCCAGACTGTCCATGACGTCCGACAGGATGGACGAACTCAGTGCCTGCAATTGCGACGGATCCAGCGTTTTCATCGGAACTCCCTTTGCGCGTGGGTTGAATGGGGCGACAAATGTGGGCGGATGCTACTGCCGGCCGAGGTGAACATCAATCACCAGGCGCTGCCCGTCAGGGGTGGCACAAATCGCCAGATCGTGTATATTGATTTGGCTATGCGAATTGCAAAGGCTTCACATCAAAACTGCATCGTCCAGACCACCGTGCACTGGCCCGCGACCTGCCGAAACACCCGCATCTGAGGGAATCTCCATGACACGGCGGACCTCCCCAAAGCAACATGTGCAGTGCACCACACAAAGGGAAGCCCCATGAGTCTGGATCGTCGTTACATCGTCGCGCCAGTGCACAAGTCGATGCAGTTGCTCGACGCGCTGGTCAGTGGCAAGGGCCCGATGGCGCTGTCCGTCCTGGCTGCCAGCACTGCGCTCCCCAAGACCACCGCTTTCCGATATCTGTACACCTTGCGTGCCTCGGGTTTCGTCAGCTACGACGAACGCACCGAACGTTATGCCATCGGCCCACGTGTGACGGTCGCCTCGCCACTGCCCAGTTTTGCCGAACGCATCAAGGAGATCGCGCAGCCGGCCATGTTGCGCCTGCAGCGCCAGTTCAACGAGACGGTCAACCTGGGTATCCGTGATGGCACCGACATCGTCTATATTGACATGGTGGGTTCGAGCCGGTTGCTGCATGCCGAAGCCAAGATCGGCAAGCGCGATCCCTTGCACTCCACGGCGCTGGGCAAGGCCATCCTGCTGACGCTGGGTGTATCGGAAATCGACCGCGCCGTGCCCCGGCGCATGGTGGCACGTACGCCACACACCATCACCAACCGGGACCATTTTCTCGACGACATCGCGCGCAGCGTCGCACGCAAATACGCGCTCGACATGGAAGAAAACGAACTCGGCGCGCGGTGTGTCGCCGCCGCAATCAGCCAACCCGCCGGCCGAGGAGCCATGGCCGCGATCAGCATTTCCGGCCCGAGCCAGCTGATGTCCGACGACACGCTTGCGCGCATGGGTCGGGTGCTCGCGGGCACGGCCGGCAGCATCGATATCTCGTCTGCCCTGAACTAGCGCGGCTTCGCACGCGCTGGCGCGGCAGGTCGACCACACCCATTCGTTGCGGCCTGCGAAACAGGCGTTGCAAAACGTTTCGCTGCGCGAAACATGCCCGGGCCGATTCCGCGCATCCTCCTGGTTACGGCGCAGATTTCCGGCCTGACAATGATTTCCTGTTGCCGACACATCCACAGGACGCATCGATGATCCGCATTGCCACCGCAGGTTTTCTGCACGAATCCAACACCTTCTCGACCATGCCCGCCAGCCTGGCCTTGTGGCAGCGCTCCGGCATCCTGGAGGGCGACGCGATCCGCAAGGAATACGCCACTGCGCAATCCACCGTGTCCGGATTCCTGGCGCTGGAACAGGAAGATCCCCAGGTACAGGTGGTTCCGCTCGTCTTCAGCAAGCTCACGCCTATGGGTGCCATCACCGAGGAGGCGATCGAGTTTCTGATGCAGCGCATCGTCGACGCGATCCGCGACAAAGGGCCGTGGGACGGTGTCCTGCTACCCCAACACGGCGCCGCGGTGTCCGTGCCCTACCTGGACCCGGACGGTGAATTGCTGCGCCGGGTGCGTGAACTGGTCGGGCCGAAAGTGCCGATCGGCATGGCGCTGGATATGCATGGCAACGTGTCGCGGGCCATGGTCGAGCCAGCCGATATCGTCACGGTCTACCAGACCAATCCGCATATCGACGCGCGTGCGCAGGCGCTGCTGTGCGGCCGCTTGCTGCTGCGCACGATCCGCGGCGAGATCCGGCCACGCATGGCCCTGGTCACACCGCCGCTGGTGGTCAACATCCTGAACCAGGGCACCAGCGACAGGCCGATGTCCGACCTGCTGGCGGTGGCCAATTCGCAGCGCCGGCGGCCGGGCGTTTTGTCCGTCAGCGTCGTCGAGGGATATCCGTATGCGGACGTGCCACAAATGGGCATGTCCTTCATTGCCGTCACCGACAACGACCAGGCGCTCGCTAACGATGTCGCGCAGCAGCTGGCGCGCGCGGCCTGGGACTTGCGCGAGGCGCTCAATCAAGGTGGCACCGCCGTCGATGACGCGCTGCGGCAGGCCGACGCCGCTCCGGTGGGCCCGGTGGTGCTGTTCGACGTCGGTGACAACGTTGGTGGGGGCAGTCCAGGAGACTCCACCCACATCCTGCATGCGGCACGGGCCCTGGGCATCACGAAGCTGCTGCAGGCCGTGTGCGACCCGCAGGTGGTACAGCATTGCCAGCAGGTCGGCGTCGGTGGCCGCATCAAGGCAAGTGTCGGTGGCAAGAGCGACCACTTGCATGGCGCGCCGTTCGCTATCGACGCCACCGTCACTGCACTTGGCGACGGCCGCTACGAAGAAACCGGCCCGACACATGGCGGATTTCGTTTCTTCAACGACGGCCCCAGCGCGGCACTGCGCACCGATGACGGCTACACCTTGGTGCTGACGTCGCGCGCCGCCGGCTCGTCCAGCCTGCAGCAATTCCGTTCACTCGGCATCGAGCCGACCGAGCACAAAATTGTTGTCGCCAAGGGTGTGCATTCACCGCGTCCCGCCATGGAGCCGATCGCCAAGGCGATGTTCTGGGTCGCCACGCCGGGCGTGACAACGGCCGATCTGACGACCTTCACCTACCGGCACCGGCGGGTACCGTTGTATCCGCTGGAGCCGGAGGCGACCTGGCCATGAAAACATCGTGAACCCGCAAGGAGCAGACATGCAGGCTGACGTGTTGATTCGCGGCGCGCAGATGGTCGATGGCACAGGGGCGCCGCCGCGCCTGGCCGACGTTGCCATTCGCGGCGGATTGATCACCCATGTCGGTGACGGCAGCGCGGTGAATGCGGACCAGGTCATCGAAGCCCGCGGTCAGGTCGTTGCGCCCGGATTCATCGACATCCATACCCATTCCGACATCAGCTTGCTGCTGGACGGGCGTGGCCAGAGCAAGGTCACCCAGGGCGTTACGACCGAGGTCACCGGCAACTGCGGCTTCTCGCCGTTTCCGATCAATCCGGAGCACATGCAGCTGCACCAGGACTTGCTGGCCGGCATTGGCGACGACGCGCTGCCCCTGACCTGGACCGACGTCGAGGGTTACCGGCAGGAAGCCGAGCGCCGTGGCATTGCCGTCAACATCGCGCCGCTGGTCGGGCATGGCGCCTTGCGCATCGCAGCCATGGGCGTGGACAGTGCAGCGGCCAGCGCCGAGCAGCTGGCGACCATGCAAACGCTGCTGGGCACGATGCTGGACCAGGGCGCATTCGGCCTGACCACCGGCCTGACCTACGTGCCGTCGCGTTACGCCCCGACCGAGGAGCTTGTGTCCCTGTGCGAAACACTTGCGCAGCGCCAGCGGCTGTACGCGTCGCACGCACGTGACAAGGACCTGCTCGGCGACGACCATCGTTATGGCCCGCTGAATGAGGCGCTGCATCTGGGGCGCACGACCGGCGCGCGGGTGCAATATTCACATGCGGCCATCAACACCCCCTCGGAGTGGGGTAGTGCCGGGCTGTGGACCGAGCGCTTCGACAAGGCCGTGCAACAAGGCCTGGACGCCGCGTTCGACGTTTACCCCTACGACGCGTCGAGTTCGGCCTTGACGCAATACCTGCCGGCCTGGGTCCAGGAAGGCGGCGTTGCGGCGATGCGCGAACGCCTGCTTGACGAGGCGGTCATGGCGCGTGCGCAAACCGACCTGGCGCTGGGCTGGTCGGCCCATCGCATACCGTGGTTGTGGGACCGGGTGGTGCTGGCGCGCACCGACGGGTTGCTGGGGGCCAGGGAAGGCCAGAGCATCGAGGCTGCCGCGGCAGAGGCAGGCAAGACCCCGGAGCGACTGACGCTCGAGCTGTGCCGTGAAGGCGGCAACCGCATCATGGTCGTGTTGTTCTACCGGACCGAGGAGGACATGCGCACCTTCCTGACCTGCCGCCATTCGGTGATGGGTTCGGATGGCTCGGCCATCTGCTTCGACCAGGGCAGCCGGCAACCGCATCCGCGCAACTTTGGCGCCACTGCCCGGGTGCTCGGGCGCTTCGTGCGCGAACTGAAAGACCTGGACCTGGAGACTGCGATCGCCAAGATGAGCGGCCGAGTGGCCGAACGCCTGCGTATGTACGACCGCGGCACGCTGGCAACGGGCAAGGCGGCTGATATTGTGGTGTTCGATCCAAACGAGGTGTGCGACCGCTCCACCTACCTGGCGCCGTGCCAGCAGGCCAGCGGAATGTCACATGTATTCGTGAACGGCGTGGCTGTGTTGACGCAGGGCCGCCAGACGGCCTCGAAGCCCGGCCGGGTATTGCGCGCAGCATGAACAACGGGAGCGAAATGGCCATGACACCACCCACTCTGCTCACGCTGCCCGACTGGTTGAGCTTGCGCCAGCAGGTTGCGGTCGTCACAGGCGGAGGCACCCACCTGGGTCTGGCGATGGCGACCGGACTGGCTGAACTCGGCGCCACCGTCTACCTGCTGGGTCGGCGCCAGGACGTGGTGCAGGCTGCCGCCACCGGGCTCAACGCAGAAGGGCTGTCGGCGCGCGCGATTGCGGCGGATGCCGCTGATGAAGCCGCCATGGAGCAGGTGGTGCAGGACATCGTGCGCGCGCATGGCCGGCTCGACATCATGGTCTGCAACGCCGGTGGCGCGTTTGGCGTAGACATGGCCCCGCATATTTCTGTGGCAGACCTGGAGGCGACGCTGCGCATGAACGTCACGACCACGCTGGTCAGTGCACAAAGCGCAGCCCGCGCCATGATGACCCGGCGCAGCGGCGCCATCATCACGATCGGCTCGCTGCATGCATCGCTGGGCAGCGACCCGCGCTTGTATGCGCCAGGCTACAGGCGCTCGACGCAGTCCTACCACGCCGCCAAGGGCGCGATCCTGAACCTGACCCGGGCGCTTGCCTGCGAACTGGCGCAGCACGATATCACGGTGAACTGCATCAGCCCGGGCCAGATTCCCAAGCCCTCGCTCAATGCGTTCACACGCGAGAATTTTCGCAACATGGTGCCACTCGCGCGCCTGGGAGAACCCAGTGACCTCAAGGGCGCTGTCGCGCTGTTTGCGTCTGCCGCCGGCAAATGGATTACCGGGCAGAACCTGACTGTGGACGGCGGCTGGTCGGCCTGGTAACAGGCCGATCCGGTGAATCAGCCGATCTGAGCCAGTTCGCAGGTTTCATGTCGGAAAACGGCTTCAGCCGATAAGCGCTGGCAAATGCGGGGCCGCCGCTGTATCGTCAGCTCTCCCCGTTCGTCCACTGCCGAGAACCGCCATGGCCCTGCACTTCGACAAAACCATCACGACACGTGAACAGCTGCGCTCGGTGCTCGGCGATCCCAGTCCGCGCGTCCTCGCCAAGGTCATCGATCACATCGATGTGCATTGCCGTGGCTTCATTGCCCGCACACCGTTTCTGCTGCTGGCCACTGCCAATGGGCAGGGCAAGGTTGACGTCTCGCCCAAAGGTGACCCGGCCGGTTTCATTCAGGTGCTCGACGATCACACGCTGGCGATTCCCGAAAGACTGGGCAACCGGCTGGCAGACAGTTTCCTCAACATGCTGGAACGGCCACAGGTCGGGCTGCTGTTCATGATTCCTGGCAAGTCGGAAACCTTGCGCGCCGGCGGTACCGCCCGTATCGTGCAGGACGACTGGCTGCTGGAGAAAATGGCGGTGCGCGGCAAGCCGCCACAAATGGCCACCGTGGTGACGGTGGAGCGCATGTTTTTCCATTGCGCCAAGTGCGTGATGCGCTCGCATTTGTGGCAACCCGATGCGTGGCCCGAACTGGACGGTGTGCCGTCACTGGCCCAGGCCATCATCGACCACGCCAAGCTCACCGACAGCGTACAGGCCGTTCAGGCAGGCATTGACGAGAGTTACCGCGACCGGCTGTACTGATCAGCACGGCACCCCCGGCGGCCAGAAGCGGCACGAGACGCTGTGGCCGGGGCACACAACATGCCAGGTGCTGCTGCCAGTATGGCCATGGTCTTCGCCGAACACGCAGGGCCCGGACGGATTCCTGTACTGGTCGAACTCCGGTTCGGGTGGTGCCGCCGCCAGCTTGGCACGCTGGCGCGCCGGATCGGGGATCGGAACCGCATCGAGCAGGGAACGGGTATAGGGATGGGCCGGCGTGTCATATACCTGGGCCGCATCTCCGAGTTCGACCAGTTGCCCCCCGTACATCACGGCGACGCGATGCGCCACCTGGCGCACCAGGGCCAGATCGTGCGCGATGAACAGGTAGGACAGCCCCAGTTTGTCCTGCAGCGTCCCCAGCAGGTCCACGATCTGCGCCTGTGTACGCACGTCCAGCGCCGACACCGGTTCGTCGCAGACGACGAAGTCCGGATGCACCGCCAGCGCACGCGCGATGACGATACGTTGGCGCTGACCGCCCGAGAACTCGTGCGGATAACGCTGCACCATGTCCGGCTCAAGACCGACAAGCTCCATCAATTGCGCGATCCGGTCGGGCATCTGCGCCGCCGCCACGCTCTGGTGTACCTGTAGCGGCTCGGTCAGGATGCGCGCAACCGTCATGCGGGGATGCAGGCTCGAATACGGGTTCTGCAGTACGAACTGCATGTGCCGGCGCATGCGGCGCAACGCGGCGCGCGGCATGGTCGTCAACTCCTGGCCCAGCAGTTTCACCGACCCGGCGCTCGCGCTTTGCAGTTGCAGGATCGCGCGACCGGTGGTGGTTTTTCCGGAGCCGGACTCGCCGACCAGACCGAGTGTTTGCCCTGGCGCAATGTCGAACGAGACCCGGTCCACCGCCTTGACCGCCGGATGGCCACGCCGGGCGGGAAACACGACCGACAGGTCACGCACCTGCAGCACCGGCTGGTCAGCGGCGGCAGCGGTTGTCATGACCTTGTCCTGCCTGCCGACTCCAGGCGCGGCACCGCGTCGAGCAAGGCCCGGGTGTAGTCGTGTTGCGGACGCGCAAAGATGTCGTCGACCGCACCTGATTCGACGATCTGCCCGTCAAGCATCACGTAGACCCGCTCCACCATGCCGGCAATGACGCCGAAGTCGTGCGTGATCAACATCAGGGCCATGCCGAGTTCCTGGCGCAGACGCAGCAGCAACCGAAGAATCTGGGCCTGCACGGTGACGTCGAGCGCGGTCGTCGGCTCGTCGGCAATCAGCAGTTCGGGCTGGCAGGAAACGGCTATCGCTATCAGCACGCGCTGGCGCATGCCACCGGAGAACTGATGGGGAAAGTCATCGGCGCGCCGTGCGGCGTCGCGGATGCCGACCAGGCCCAGCAGTTCAACCGTGCGCCGGCGCGCCTGTGCGCGCGACATGCCGGTATGGCGAGACACGATGTCGTCGATCTGCGCGCCCACACTGAGCACCGGATTGAGCGAGGTCATCGGGTCTTGGAACACCATGGCGATGCGTTGCCCGCGGATATTGCACATGTCGGCCTCGCGCAACTGCAGCAGATCCTGGCCATCGAACCGGACCTCGCCGCCGAGCTCGACCGACGAGCCTTCGGGCGCCAGGCGCATCATGGCGCGCGCGGTCACGCTTTTGCCACAGCCGGATTCGCCGACAAAACCCACGGCCTCGCCTGCCGCGATGTCGAACGAGATGCCCTTGACCACCTGCGATACCACGCCATCGCGGGTGAATTGCGCGCTCAGGCGCTGCACCTGCAACAAGGGCTTGTCAGACGTGGCCATCAATGGCTCCCCACGTCGAGCAGATCGCGCAGACCGTTGGCCAGCACAATGAAGGTCAGTGTGGCGAACACGATTGCGGCCGCTGGCCCGATCACGGTCAGCGGCGCCAGCTCCATGAATTGGCGCGCTTCCGACAACATGCCGCCCCAGTTAGGGTCGGGCGGCGGCGGCCCGATACCCAGAAACGACAACGCCGTGACCGTGAATATGGTGTTGGCCAGTGTCAGGCTGGTCTGTACCAGAATCGGCGACACCACCATCGGCAACACATGCACGATGGCGATGCGCAGTTCGCCGACACCGACACTGCGCGCCGCTTCCACATGGTCCCAGCGTTTGACGCTCAGCACCGGCGCCCGCACGACCCGCGCCATGATCGGCGTGTAGACGATGGCGATGGTCAGGATCAGGTTGGGCACGGTGGGTCCGAGCGCGGCCACAACCGCGATCGCCAGCAGGAACACCGGGAAGGCAAATACGATGTCCAGCGCGCGCATGATGAGTTCGTCCGCCAGGCCGCCGACGTAACCCGAGACCAGTCCCAGCACAAGACCCGCCGCCACGGCCAGAGAGACCGCAACAAAAGTGATCAGCAGCGTGGTGCGTCCGCCGATGATCAGGCGGCTCAGTACATCGCGGCCGATGGAATCGGTACCCAGCCAATGTTCGGCACTCGGCCCCGCCAGCGAATTGGGCGAGGTGGCGATAGCATCGTAGGGCGCGATCCAGGGACCGAATGCGGTGACCAGCAGCATCGTGACCAACATCACGACACCCAGTACCAGCAGCAGATGGCGTCGTTTGCGCGGCGCTGGCGCTTCGGCGACTGGCCGCGCCTCAACCATAGGACACACGGGCGTCGACACGGGCGTAGGCCACGTCGACCAGCACGTTGACCAGCAACACGATGACGGCGGCCACCAGCACGATGGCCTGGATCACCGGGTAGTCGCGGCTGGTGATGGAATCGAACAGGTACTGGCCCATGCCCGGGATCGTGAAGATGGTCTCGATCAGGATGCTGCCGCCGAGCAGCGAGGCGAGCTGCAGGCCGGTGACGGTGATCACCGGCGTCAGGGCGTTGCGCACCAGGTAGTTGCGCAGGATGGCGCCGGGTCGCAGGCCTTTGGCCCGGGCCACCATGACGAAGTCCTGACTGGAGACCTCGAGCACGGCGGCGCGGGTGTTCTCGGAGATCGTCACCGAGACCGCCAGTGCCAGCGCAAACGCCGGCAACAACATGCTGCCGAGGTTGCCCAGCGGGTCTGTGAAAAACGGCGTGTAGTTGAAGATTCCGAGCTCCGGAAAATACAAACCGGCCAGCAGCACGATCAGCGTGGCGACGACGAAGTTGGGCACCGCCAGCAGCAGGCCGTTGAATCCGCGCACGAACCAGTCCGTGCGGCCGCGCAACCGGGCCGACGCCAGGCCGGTGAAAACCCCCAGCACCATGGCCATGGCACCGGCCATCAGGGTGAGTTCGGCCGTCACCGCCAGGCGTGGCAACAATTCGCCCAGTACCGGCTTGTGTGTGACAAAGGAAGAGCCGAAGTCTCCGCTGGCCAGACCACCGAGCCACAGCAGGTACTGCGCCCAGATCGGCTTGTCCAGACCCAGACCACGCCGGATCGTGTCGAGCGCCTCAGGCGACAGATCGGTGGTGCCGGCCGCCGCCTGCGCGAAGTCGCCGGGCAAGGCCCGCATCAGCGCAAACGCCACGACCGATACGCCGAACAGGATAGGCAGCATCCACGCCAGGCGGACGAGCACGATGCGTGTCATGCTCGCACGCCGTTGATGGATGAACCGCGCGCCACCCCCTTATGAGGCAATCCAGGTCGTCCGTACAAAGCTGCGTATGTTCGCTGCCAGCGGAACATAACCCTTGACATGACCGCGCCAGGCTTCCCAGCGCAACGGGTATTGGTAGATCTGCAGCACGTAGGCCTGCTCGGCGATGTGTTTCTGGATCTGCTGGTAGGCGGCCGCACGTTTGCCGTAGTCGAGGATGGCACGCGCGTCTATGACCATCTTGTCGAGTTGGGCATCGTCCATGCCCATGGCCTTGCCGTGCGAATGGCCAGACGTCAGCCGCGACACGATGGCATCCGGATCGGGACTCCAACTCAGCGCCACCGACAACAGCCCGAATTCGCCCTTGAGCCACATCGAGATCAGCGGCGCCGTTTCCATCGGCTTGAGATTGACCTTGATGCCGGCAGCGGCCCATTGCTGCTGCAGCACCTGGGCGCATTGCACGTCCAGCGCGTTGGCCGCCACGACGATGTAGTCGCCCAGGTCGATGCCGTTCGGATGTCCTGCCTCGGCCAACAGCTTCTTGGCGGCGGCCACGTCGTGTTTGTAATACGGCATAGCGCTGACACCGTCGTAACCACCGACCTGGCTTTCCGGCACCATGGCGCCGACCTTGCCTCCGGTACTGCCGAGCACGGTCTGCAGGCAGGCCGTGCGATTACTCGCCAGGCTCAGGGCCCGGCGCACCCGCACATCGTCGAACGGCTTGGTTTTCACGTTCATCCACACCGGAAATGTGCGCGAGGTCTTGCCGGGGGCGGACACCAGATCACGCGTTGTCTTGACAATCTGCGCCGACACCTTGGGATCCTTGAACCAGGTCATGTCGATGGCCTTGGAGCGGATAGCCGACGCGAGCGAGCCCTGGTCCTTGAAGAACTTGAACACCACCGTGGCCAGGTACGGTTGCTTTTCCTCGTAGTAGTCGGGATTGGCCTTGAGCGTGAACTGCTGGTTGGGCTCATACGACTCGAACACGAATGGCCCGGTACCGACCGGCTTGGTCTTGAGGTCGGCGACACCCTTGGGCACGATGCTGCCGTTGGGATTGGTCGCCAGGTAACTCAGGAAGGTTGCGCTCGGTGTCTTGAGTTCGAACTTGACCGTGTATGCATCCACCACGGTCACGGCCTTGATGGCGGAGAACAGGTTGAGGCTCGGGCTGGCTGTCGCAGGGTCAAGGATGCGGTCGAAGGTGTATTTGACATCTTCGGCGCTGAAAGGCTGACCGTTGTGAAACTTCACGCCCTGGCGCAGGCGGAATATGTACGTGGTCTCATCGGGTGTGATGTAGCCGGTGGCCAGGTCGGGCTCGACCTTCATCTCGGCGTTCCAGCGCAGCAGGCCGGTATACAGCAGCGCGGTGAAGTCGTACGACGAATACGCGGTGACCGTGGTCGGATCCAGGCCAATCGGATCGGCATCTGCACCGATCGTCAATGTGCCGCCCCGTTTGGGCGTGCCGCCGCTCTGCGCATGCGCAAACGGGGTCACGGCCATCGCGGCGCCGGCCAGGGCCAGGCGCAACGCGTCGCGTCTGCGCACGGTGGCCATGTCCAGCACGGTTTGCGCCTCGTCCAGGGGCGATGGGTCTGCAGACAGTGAATTGCGCATCATGGTGCTTTCTCCAGTCAGTTGAGATGTCAATGCTTGATATCTTGTACGGATGCCATCGGCACGATGTGCTTCACAGGATTCCGAATCGCCTGAACACGATAGCGAGTGTTTCCCCGCCGCGCAAGGCTTCGCGCGTTTGCTGCACATCGCGCACCACGCCATCGGTGACACCACCCGGTGCGCCCCGGGCCTTGGCCTCGGCCGACAACAACTCGCCCCGACGGGCCAGGCTGTCCAACACATCGGACAACACCGACGCACCGAGGTTTCCGAGTCGCGATAGTTCCGTCGTCTGCATGTTTCTTCCCTGGTGTTGCCGGGTGCTTGCACCATGATATCGACGCCAACGCGTTGTGGGGCGCAGCGCCGTTTCGGTGCACGAAACGAAGCGGCCGCGCGACGCAACGCGAGCGGCTAATGGTCGCGCCAATGCGGATTGACAATGTCCGACCACCGACGCCATCACGAGGGAGACCCCGATGATCCGTATGGCCACCGCCGGTTTCCAGCACGAGTCCAACACCTTCTCCCCTATGCCCGCCAGCCTGGACCTGTAGCGGCGCTCGGGTATCGTCGAAGACGACGCCGGGCGTCACAACGGTCGACCTGAGCACCTTCACGTACCGGCATCGGCGCGGGCCACTGTACCCGTTCGAACCCGACAAATCCAACTCATTCGTTGGCAGCAGAATAGAGAACCATGATGCGCATCGAAGTTGACGACCTCACCAAGCCTGACGTGCATCAATTGCTTGAAGAGCACCTGTCCAACATGTACGAGTGGACGCCTGCAGACATTGTCTTCGCGCTGGACCTCGAGAAGCTTCGGGTTCCAGAAATCACGTTCTGGACCGCTTGGAACGAGAAGACGTTGCTCGGGTGTGGGGCACTGAAACAGCTGTCGCTCGTCCACGGGGAAATCAAGTCTATGCGAACTCCGCGTGCGTCGCGGCGCCGAGGCGCTGGCCGTGCCTTGCTCGACCATATCTTGAGAGAAGCGCAGACTCGCGGCTACACCACGGTCAGCTTGGAGACTGGCGCACATCCAGGCTTCCAAGCCGCTCATGCGTTGTATCGGAGCGTAGGCTTCGAGTACTCGGGGCCATTCGGCAGCTACGAGGAGAACCCATACAGCATTTTCATGTCACGCCGCAGTGGCACCGCTGCCCAGCCCCCTACCGTTCAAGCGGCAACACAAATCGGTTTCAATAACCGTTGTGCCCTCGACGCTACTACCGGTATGGGTCACCAGTAGGGGCCCACAGACGCAGGCCACCCCGGCCGGCGGCACACGACCAAGAGCGGCAATTCGAATTTGTCCAGAAAAGCAGCGATTGGCGCACTCGGGTTGCTAGTATTGGGCGTCTGTACTTCCCATGTTATTTTTGGGACTGGTCTGTCACCAGAACGTCTGCAAGCGGCCCTTGAGCAGCCGGGACTCGAAACGCGTGAGCCCGGTATTGCCCTTGGCGATGCAGTCACCGCTGGCGACATCAAATGCCCACTGGTGTTTGGGACAGGTCAGCGTGTTGCCCTGCAGGGCCAGGTGCGGAATGTCGGTTCTTTGGTGCGGGCAGCGGCTGTCGTAGACCTGGTACGTCTTCTTGTTGCGGTGGATGAACAGGTCGCGCCCGTCACATTCAATGCGCATGGTTTCGCCGCTGGCGATGTCGGCGCTGGCCATCAGGTCTTGCCATTGGCCGGCCTGCGCCAGCGCGTCGATCCGGAAGTCCGGGATGTCCATCGCCAGGATGATGTCGACGGCCCAGATGATCTTGGCCAGGCCCAGCGCCGGAAACGCCATCAGCAACGCGTCCAGCACCTCCGCCGGCGCTGTGAATAGGAAAATCAAACGGCCTATTTTTGTGCCTACCGGGACGGGCTCGCCCGCACTGGGTGGCACACCGGGGAGTTTTGGCCTGGCCGATCGCACACTGAGCAGCCGCAGCCCCGCCACCTGACCCGAAAGCCGCCAGGGCATCGGGTAAACCCTCGCGCTTCGCGGCCCCTCACCAGGCTCGACCCGTGTCAGGCGCAGCCCCTCCCCGGCGCCCGGGGTGCCGGGCCGCGATCAGGTCGCCTGCTCAAAATCGCCGCGCGCCGGCACCCGGGGCGGTGCCCTGGCTTGCAGTCCCAGGTGCCTGAGGATCCGCTCTTGTCCCTGGCGCCTCCAGGATGGCCGCAATGATCTTGAGCTGACCACCGCAGTGCGGGCAGTGCTCGATGTCGATCTGGAACACGCGCTTGAGCAGCCGAGCCCAACTGATGCGCGCCGGCCGGCTGTGCGCGCAGCCTGGCTTGGTCGCGGTGAGCTCCGATTTGCCGGTGGCCTGCTCGGGGCCGTGCGGCACCACCATGGCCCGTAGCTTGGCATTGGGCGCCAGCACCCCGTGGAAGCGGATCAGGTGCAGCCGCGGTCGTGGCACGGGCGCATGAAAGGCGCCCTTCGGTCGCCCGTACAGCCAGGCGCTGCATGAACTCCAGCGGCGACATCACGATGTGGGTGGTGCCGTCACGCCAGGCGGTCTTGAGTTTGAGCACGACTTGTCCGGCGCTGTTGATCTGCACCCGTTCGTTGGCCAGTGCCGGGCGCGTAATGTACCAGCACAGCTGTTCCAGCCGCTGGCGCTCGTGCCCCAGCGCAACTGACAGACAGGAGGACGAGATACAGAGAGACGACGAATGCGAAACCTGAACTTTGCGCTGAAGCAGATGTGCCAGCGCAGCCGAGACGGCAGTTATGCGACCCAGCGTGATCGCGAGCGCGGACTCGACCCGGTGGCCGGCCATTTCAAGAACTCGGCTACCGGCACGTCGGTTACCGCCGCCTGATCCGCGCATGCCAGTGACGGGCCAAACGCATCGACATCAGCGTGCAGGACTGGGAACGGTCCCTGGACCTGAACATCGGCTATATGTTTCTGACCGTGCGCCACGTTCTGCCAGTGATGCAGCGGCAGAAGTCAGGCACCCTGCATCAGCGCACCAAGGTCTGCGGGAAAGCGGGATGCCGCTGTGCTCAAGACCCCCAAGCGCGTCACGGCCCGTACTACGAGTAGGGACATATGCAAGGGGGAAAGCTCGTTCATCGGCGGCGCGTTGGTGCGCGGTCTCGATCCCCAACGCCGCACTGACAACATCCGCAGCTCCCGCGGCTGCGCCAATGGGCGTTTGTGGCGCGCCCTGGGTGCGGGTGGCAGCTTCGCCCGCTCTGGCAGGCTTTTAGAGGCATTGACAGCACCATAGAACTGGCGCACCTCCGAATGCTCTGCTTGACTGCCCGGCTCACCTCGCTTGATGCCCAGCGGCGCCAATGCCTCACCGTAGCCGGTTTGAAGGTCGCGCAGCCGGTCGCGGTCAAACAGGGCCTTGCTGTTCAGCTTCCACACCCCTGCCGCCGACCTCACGCGCGGCACTACCAGCAGGTGCATGTGCGGCGTCTGCTCGTCAAGGTGCAGGACCGCCGATGCCAGTTGGTCCGGCCATTGCCGTTTGGCCCAAGCCAGCGAAGCCGCTGCCCACGCCTTCACACGGCCCAACTCGAACACTCCGCCCATGCTCTCGCGCCCGGGCCGGAAATAGCTCGGACTGGCGGAGAGCACGATCTCGCGACACAGCACCGTGTCCCGGTTGCGCCGCTCAGCACCTTCAAGCAGATGGCGCGCCGCCTGATAGGGCGTTTTCCCATCTGCCAGGTGCATCACGACAGGCGCCGGACCCTCCGGGTCTGCGTTGGGCGTGGGCCTCTCCCGCATGGTGTGCGCGGAAGAAGCCGCAATCGCCCCCATCGCTTTGGCTTTGCGTCGATCCACGCGCAACACAGCGTAGGGGGCAGCGGCGGAGTGCAGGGTGCTCATGCTGTATGCATAGCGCGCCCCACCCGAGATAGCACGCCCGGCCATCAGATGCCCGGTCTACTCACTACACCGAGCAAGCTCGGTTTTGTTCGACCCACCCCCCAGCCCCGCCCTGCAAGGGCGGGGAGCAAGTCAGAGCACGCCACGCCAAGACCATCCCCCGGCCTGCGGCTTGGCGGTTCGTCTCGTCGTTGGGGCACGCTGGCACGCCACGCCACAGCATCGAGGTCGATCCTGTTAGGCACGGCTATACCGCGACCTCGCGCGGGCGCATGCGCGCGCGTCCGGTCGCGCGCGAGGTTCGGAAATTTTCAGGGCCGAAGCGACCCCGAAAAAAGCGACAGACTCGCGGCACCCGCAGCCTGAGCGGTGCCGGTCATCGCCGCCGCCAGCTTTCGAGCATTTATCAAGTCCCGCACCCGGGCCATGTGCAGGCCCAACTTGCGCACCAACCCCATCGCATTCCGCAGAGCGTTCGCGCTCTTGTGGCTGGTGCTGTGGATGTATTCGTTCAACGCGCCAATCGTGTCCAGCACCTGCACGGCATGGGCTTCAAGTTCTTCGGGGGGGCCACGTCGAACCTTTGAGCGAGGTATTACGCTCGGCAAGGTAGTCGTCTTTTGCTTTTTCCAGCGTTGTGCCGCATTTAGAAGACGGAAGCACGGCGGCGATACCCGCTTGCGCCGCAACTTTTCGCGCCTCCGAATAACTGGCCGCTATCTGCATCGCCTTTTCAGCTTCTTCGGGGGTGTCGGTCTCGATGATGCCGCGCTCCATGTCGATCCGGATTTTTCGCGGATGTCGCGTTTGGCGCCCGGTTTGAGCAGGTGCGGAAAGTCCGCGATGCTCGGATTCGTCAAAAATCTAGGGTCAACCATCACCGCCTCCATGTGCGCGGACAGGATCAAGGCCCGATGCCTTGCGATGTCCGCTTCCTTTGTTCGCAAGCTACGCCGCAATTCCGTTTTTCCAATGGAATCACGCAATGCCAACGGAACGATGAGCCGGAAGTAGTAGACGCCGCAGCGGTCGCGGATCAGGCGAGGGGTTTTGATGCTCACAAGCACGCTCCAAGGTGGAGCTGGATGAGCGAAGTGGATGATAGCCAAACCCGAATCGGCCGCTGGGCCGCGCGGGGCTTGGGTTTCAAAATGTGGTGCGGCTGGCGGGGATCGAACCCACGACCCTTGGCTTCGGAGGCCAATACTCTATCCACTGAGCTACAGCCGCAACGCCACGGATTGTAGCCTTGGCGTCACACCGCCTTCTGGCATCGACTGCTCAAAACCCCGACCGCGCCAGGTTGGAGCAAGTCCGGAGCCCAGGAGTTGCCGCCTTGCGGCGTGTCCGCGCTTCAACCCAGCAGCGCCAGTGTCTTCATCACCGGCGTAGACTCGACAAGTCCCAGGCGCAAGGCGCCTTCGTGTGGGTTCGCAGCAAGGCTGCGCCACACCATGACCGCGCGTGATCTGGCTGTGCGATCCACGTCCGGGCCCTGCCATCGCGGCCCGGACGCAACACCTGGTAGGAAGGAAATCCCCATGTCCCGTATTTGCACAATGATCTGCCTGGCTGCCCTGCTGACAGGCTGCGGCTCCATAGGCGTCGGATTGGGCATCAGCGTTCCGGTCATACCCGGCGTGTCTATCGGTGTTGGTGTGGGCAGCGGCGGCGTGAATGCAGGCGTATCTGCGGGTCACGGACCTGTCAGTGCGGGTGTCGGCGTCAGCCAGAAAGGCCAGGTGACCGGCGGGGCAGGTGTGGGTGCGAGCACCGGCGTCGGCAATGCACGCGTCGGTGTGGGCGTCGGTACCGGTGGCGTCCTGTATGACCCGAACGATCCGCAGACACGCGACAAATCGATCGCCAGGTGACATCACCGCGTGCCGTCGCTTGGCGCAGCACGCTCAGACGCCAGGTGAAGTGCGGAGCGCACGCCCCGTGCAGGAGCAGGTCGTGCGGGGCCGATCGTTATAATGCCCCGTTGTTTTGAGACGCGCCATCCATTCTGAGGACACCATGAGCGACATCAGCCACGAAGAAGACCATGCGGGACCGATCAAGACGCCCAAGCAATTGCTGATGATGGTGTTTTTCTCCTTTGTCATCCCGATTTTCGTCATCATCGGACTGGTGGCCTACGTCACCTCGGGCAACAAGCCCGCGGCTGGCACGGTCAACGTCGAAAAATCGATTGCCGAACGCATCCAGAAGGTCGGCATGGTCGAGATTCGCGATGCCAACCGCGAACGCAAGAGCGGCGAAGATGTCTACAAGGTTCAGTGCGTGGCCTGCCATGCCGCAGGAGTCGCTGGTGCACCCAAGCTCGGTGATGCCGGCGCCTGGGGGGCGCGCGTCGCAACAGGCCTGGAGTCGCTGGTCAACTCCGCCCTCAAGGGCAAGGGCGCCATGGGTGCGCAGGCCGGCGGAGATTTCGACGACCTGGAAATCACCCGCGCCGTGGTCTTCATGGCCAACGCAGGCGGCGGCAAGTTCACCGCGCCTGCGGCCCCCGCTGCGGCCGGCGCCGCGTCTGATGCGGCAGCAGCAGCCCCGGCTGCAGCGGCATCCGGCGAAGTGGCCAAGAAGTAATTGCCGGGCCTTGGGCCCTGCCAACAAAAAGCCGGACATGTTCCGGCTTTTTTTCGAATCTCAGCCCCGATCCGACGCGACCACTAATTCAGGCCGCGTGGCGCGCCTGCGGACTCATGATGTAAGCGAAACGCGTCGGCAGGCGCGCCGCCTGCTCGTCCTGCGGCACCCACAAGCCGGATTCGATGGCTTCGGCGGCAATCGGCACGTCATGGGTGTGCAACAGGCCGAATCCCGCATCTGTTTCAAGGTAGACCCTGCCCTCTTCGTCGACAAAACTGCGCTGAAGCCGCACGGTTTGCCCGGTATGCGCGGTCACCGAGAAATCAGCCGCCACGCGCCATATCCACGGCGTAGCTTCGAGTTCCACATAGACACACTGCGGCCCGTTTTGGAAAAACCACTGACCATGCGCATCCGGCTGGTAGTTGCGCCCGATGAAGGCCAGCAGCTTTTCATGTTGCAGCAGCGAACCTTTTGACTCCAGATGGCCGGCACCAAACGGCCCGCCGGCCTGCGTGGCATCGTCGCGAAGGTACCAGTGGCCGCGCGCGTCCAGGCCCAGCCAGCCATAACAATGCGGCACGTTGGGCCATTTGGCCAGGGCTTGTCTGACGATATCGTCCATGCCGATGATTATGGCGGCGACCGCTGGCGCGACAAGGGCCTCAGCGGCCGTGGCGCAGCAACCAGTCTCCTACCGCCTGCGGCATGGCCCACACGTCACCTGGAGGGTGTCCCCCGGGAAATCCGACGTGGCCACCACCGGCGGGTTGCCACAGTGTCACCATGTTGGACACGTCCTTGGGGCCTGGCAGGCTCCACGCCGGCACAAACGGGTCGTTGCGGGCGTTCACCAACAGGGCCGGTACACCGATGCGGGAAAGATGCGGCTTGGCCGAGGCCCGGCGCCAATAGTCTTCGGTATCGCGAAACCCGTGTACTGGCGCGGTGAAGATGTTGTCGAAGGCATACAGATCCTCGGCCCGCATCAAGGCATCGCGATCGAACAGTCCGGGATGCTGCGCATACTTGCGCAGGGCTTTGGGCCGCATGGTGTTGAGAAACATCCGTGTGTACACCAGCCGGTTGAAGCCGCGGCCGATCGCGTGGCCACCGGCCGCCAGATCCAGGGGCGCACAGACCGACGCCACGGCCGAGACGACGGCACTGGCCGACGACGCCATCTCGCCAGCCCAGCGCATCAGCGCGTTGCCACCGAGCGACACCCCCACGGCCAGAATGGGGCCGCGATGCAGGGCACGGAAACGACGCAATATCCAGTCGATCTCCTGGAAGTCGCCGGAGTGGTAGGCCCGCGGTCCCCGATTGAGCTCGCCACTGCAGCCACGAAAATGCGCCACCGCGAATGCCGCGCCCCGGCTCGCGGCGAAGTCCGCAAAGGCATGGGCGTAGTGACTGGCCGACGACCCCTCGAGCCCGTGGAACAACACGATCAGCGGCGAATCCGCTTGCGGCGGCAGCCCGCCTGGCATTGGTAGCTTGCCGTCGAGCCAGTCGACATCGATAAAATCCGCGTCCGGAGTGTCCCAGCGTTCGCGCCGATAACGCGGCAGGCCATCCCGGGTGCGGCGCGCAAACAGCGCTGGCCAGATGGTCTGCAGATTGCCACCCGGAAGCCAGAGGGGTGCCTGGTAATTCATGTTGGCGCCAGCTTCCCGCAGCCGCGCGTTTGCTGCGACAGCATCAATGCAGGACCTGCGAAACCTGGTGAATTTCCTGCACCTCGCTCTGGTTGCCGGGACTGGCATGGTGCGCCACCATGCGCCAGCCATGCGCGGTCTGATGGTAGACATTGGTCGCCAGCACATACGCCTGCGCCGGGCCGGACGGTGTCATGACGTCGACGCGTTCCATAACATTGTGAACGGCGCTGGACAAGCCTTGCACCTTGCGCACGTTCTCGGGCTTGGCCTGGATGCTGCCATTGCTGAAAATGGAATCGAAGGTGGACCGGATGGCCGCTAGGCCGACGATGCGCGGCCCTCCGGGGTGGACACAGACGACGTCTTCGTCGTCAGACCAGCAAGCCATCAGTAGTTCGATGTCGGCCGCTTGCAAGGCTTCGTAGAAGGCAGCTTCGGTTTCGTCGGCGCTGGCGCCCGTGAATTCGGCTGCTATCCTGGCTTTCGGCATGGTGCGGTAGGTCGGTGAGAAACAACCTCGATTGTGCCGGTGTTCCCGCGAGCGGGTCGGCCTCGGGGCTTGAAATCGGCTTGACACCGACCCAGCTGTGCTAGTGTCTGCGTCTGCGTCTGCGCTGCAAGCATTCCCATATGAGGTTCCCATGAAACGCTGGTTGTCACTTCTCGTCACCGTGCTGGCCCTGAGCGGCTGTGGCTACAACGATTTCCAACGGCTGGACGAACAGTCCAAGGCGGCCTGGAGCGAAGTGCTCAACCAATACCAACGGCGAGCCGATCTGGTTCCCAATATCGTGGCAACGGTCAAGGGCGAGGCCAATTTCGAACAGGAAACCCTGACCAAGGTGGTGGAGGCACGCGCCAAGGCAACATCCATCCAGGTGACGCCGGAAACGCTCAACGACCCCGCTGCGATGCAGAAATTCCAGGCCGCTCAGGGCGAACTCGGCAGTGCATTGAGCCGACTGATGGTCGTAGTCGAGCAATATCCCACCCTCAAGGCGAATCAGGGGTTTTCCGACCTGCGGGTTCAGCTCGAAGGCACCGAGAACCGCATCACGGTGGCGCGCAACCGCTATATCCAGTCGATCCAGGAGTACAACGTGCTGGCGCGCAGCTTCCCGAGCAACCTGACCGCCATGGTGTTCAGTTACCAGCCCAAGACCGGCTTCACGGTTGCCAACGAGGTCCAGATTTCAGCGCCACCGGTGGTGGACTTCAACAAGAAGTAAGCCGTCGTGCAGACACTGGTGCGCAACTCCCTGGCCGGCTATTGCCGGTCGCACATTCGGCAAATCTCGAGCCGCTGCTGCAGCCTGGTGGCCATGGGGTTCTTGCTGGCGCTGGTCGGCATCCCCGCTGCTGCGCAAGCCGTGTTGCCGGTGCCCGCCCTCAGCGCCCGGGTGATCGACCAGACCGGCACGCTCGATGCCAGCCAGATCGCCGCCTTGGACGGCAAGCTTGCGGCACTACAGGCGCGCAAAGGCTCGCAGGTGGTGGTGCTGATGGTTCCGAGCACTTCGCCGGAAGACATCGCGAGCTATGCCAACCGGGTCGCCAACGAGTGGAAGATCGGCCGACGTGAGGTGGGCGATGGCGTGCTGCTGATTGTGGCCAAGAACGATCGTACGCTGCGCATCGAGGTGGCCAAGACACTGGAGGGTGCGATTCCGGATCTCGCGGCCAAACGCATCATCGATGGCGCCATCACCCCGGGTTTCAAACAAGGCGATTTTGCCGGCGGACTGCTGGCCGGTGTTGACCAGATTGCCGCTTTGGTATCGGGCGAAGCCCTGCCGGCCCCATCCACCGTAGACGACATCGCGGCACGCGTGCGCGATGTGGATTCCGACAGCTTGAGCAATCTGCTGGTCTTCGTCGTGTTCGCGCTGCCGATCGGCGCCGGTGTACTACGCAGCGTCGTGGGGCGCAAGGTGGGGGCGCTGGCGACCGGCGGCATCACCGGTGTGCTGGCCTTCCTGTTCAGCGCCAGCGCGCTGATTGCCGGGATAGCGGCAGTGTTGGCGCTGGCCTATGCCTTGTTCGCCGGCACGGGGCTGCCTCGAAGCGGCTCCGGAGCTGGCCGCGGCCTGGGTGGCTGGGGCTCAGGGCGCGGCGGGCGCGGCTGGGGCGGTGGTGGTGGCGGGGGATTTGGCTCCGGTGGTGGTGGCAATTTCGGTGGCGGCGGCGCCTCCGGTCGCTGGTAGGGCGCGATGCCTATGTGGAACCGACTACACGCCTGGCTGCGGCACCTGTGGCTTGATGCCGCTGACACCCGACGCGCCATCGACGATGCGATGCTGGAGCGATTGCGCGCGCACGTTGCTGCCAGCGAGACGCGCCACACCGGCGAGATTCGCATCCATGTCGAGGCCGCACTGCCGCGGCCCTATGTGTGGCGCCATCTCCGCGACGCAACCCCGATGGCGACGTTGGTGCGCGAGCGCGCCACCGACCTGTTCGGCGAACTGCGGGTCTGGGATACCCAGCACAATAACGGCGTGCTGATCTACCTGTTACTGGCCGAACACGAAATCGAACTGGTCGCGGATCGGGGCCTGAACGACATCGTCGACGGGCAGCAATGGCAGGCCATGCTGCAGCGCATGGGCGCCGCCTTCGCCCGTGGTCAGTTCGAAGACGGTCTCTCACAGGCGGTGCAAGAGGTGTCGGCGCCTTTGACGACCCATTTCCCGGCCGAGGCGCAGGCCAAGCCGAACGAGCTGCCTGACACGCCAACACGCGGCTGAGTCCTGCCGCCCCGCAGCGCTCTGCGGCATGAAAAAGCCCCTGGCGAAAACGGCAGGGGCTTTGGGGGCGCGCACCGGCCTTTGCAAGCCGGGGAAAACTATCAACACACGCGTTGCTGGATCATCGCTTCTGGCGGTATTTGCGCAAGGCCGCGATCTGCGCGGCCATGACTGCGAGCTCGGATGTTGCCTTCGCAATATCGATGTCGTTCTTGGCGTTCTTGAGTGCTTCTTCGGCGGCCAGCTTGGCTGCGTTGGCTTTCTCGTCGTCCAGATCCTTGCCGCGCACAGCGGTGTCGGACAGCACGGTCACGCCATCGGGCTGCACTTCGAGAATGCCACCGGCGACAAACACGAATTCCTCGGTGCCATCGGCCATCACGATTCGCACCGATCCGGCCTTGATCCGGCTGATCAGCGGCGTGTGGCGCGGCAGGATGCCGAGTTCGCCGATTTCACCGGGCAGCGCCACAAACTTGGCTTCGCCGGAGAAAATCGATTCCTCGGCGCTCACCACGTCGATGCGCATCGTTGTTGCCATGGGGTATCCTTTTTCGTTCAATCAGGAAGATCTGGCCGTCAGGCCATCTTCTTGGCCTTCTCGAAGGCCTCGTCAATCGTGCCCACCATGTAGAAGGCCTGCTCGGGCAAGTGGTCGCACTCGCCGTTCACGATCATCTTGAAGCCGCGGATGGTCTCGGCCAGCGAGACATACTTGCCTGGCGATCCGGTAAACACCTCGGCCACGAAGAACGGCTGGCTCAGGAAACGCTGGATCTTGCGCGCACGGGCCACGGCCAGCTTGTCGTCAGGTGCCAGTTCGTCCATGCCCAGAATCGCGATGATGTCGCGCAGTTCCTTGTAGCGCTGCAGCGTACCCTGCACCGCACGAGCAGTGTTGTAGTGCTCTTCACCAACCACCAGCGGCGACAGCTGGCGACTGGTGGAGTCCAGCGGATCGACGGCCGGATAGATACCCAGCGCGGCGATGTCACGCGACAACACCACGGTGGAGTCAAGGTGGGCGAAGGTGGTGGCAGGCGACGGGTCGGTCAAGTCATCGGCTGGCACGTACACGGCCTGGATCGAGGTGATCGAGCCGACCTTGGTGGAGGTGATGCGCTCCTGCAGACGACCCATCTCTTCGGCCAGCGTAGGCTGATAACCCACGGCCGAAGGCATACGGCCCAGCAACGCGGACACTTCGGTGCCGGCCAGCGTGTAGCGATAGATGTTGTCCACGAAGAACAGCACGTCCTTGCCTTCGTCGCGGAACGACTCGGCAATCGTCAGGCCGGTCAGCGCGACGCGCAGTCGGTTGCCCGGAGGCTCGTTCATCTGGCCGTACACCATGGCGACCTTGGACTCTTCGAGCTTCTCCAGGTTCACGACGCCGGAGTCGGCCATCTCGTGATAGAAGTCGTTGCCTTCGCGGGTACGCTCACCCACACCGGCAAACACCGAAAGACCGCTGTGGGCCTTGGCGATGTTGTTGATCAGCTCCATCATGTTCACGGTCTTGCCCACGCCGGCACCACCGAACAGGCCCACCTTGCCGCCTTTGGCGAACGGGCAGACCAGGTCAATCACCTTGATGCCGGTTTCCAGCAGTTCCTGCGAAGGGCTCAGTTCCTCGTATGCCGGCGCCTTGCGGTGGATGGACGCGGTCTGCGTCGCGGCCACCGGGCCACGCTCGTCAATCGGCGCACCCAGCACGTCCATGATGCGGCCCAGAGTCGCCTTGCCTACCGGAACCATGATCGGGTTGGCGGTGTTTTTCACCATCATGCCGCGGCGCAAGCCGTCGGAGGAGCCCAGTGCAATCGTACGCACCACGCCGTCCCCGAGTTGCTGCTGGACTTCCAGCGTCAACGTGGAGCCGTCCATCTTGAGCGCGTCATAGATGCGGGGCATCTTGTCACGTGGAAACTCCACGTCAACCACCGCACCAATACACTGAACAATTTTGCCCTGAACGCCTGCGTTCACTGGTGAATTCTCTTGAGCCATCGTTTTTGCTCCAACAAATAAATCGGGTTTAAACCGCGGCCGCACCGGCCACGATTTCTGAAAGTTCTTTGGTGATAGCGGCCTGCCGGGTCTTGTTGTAGACCAGCTTGAGCTCGGAGATCACGCTGCCGGCGTTGTCGGTAGCCGACTTCATGGCCACCATGCGGGCCGACTGTTCGGACGCCATGTTCTCGGCAACAGCCTGGTACACGATGGCTTCTACATAACGCAGCAACAGGTCGTCAATGACGACCTTCGCATCGGGCTCGTAGATGTAGTCCCAAGCCGCCTGCGGGCCACTGGCTTTTGCATCGGCTTGCATCTTTGTGGCCGACAGAGGCAGCAACTGCTCCATCACCGGCTCCTGCCTCATCGTGTTGATGAAGCGGGTATAGCTGAGATAGACCGTGCTGACCTCGCCCTTGGCATACGCGTCGAGCAGCACCTTGACCGGGCCGATCAGCTTGTCAAGATGTGGCCTGTCGCCGAGTTGCGTGACGTGGGCCACGGTCCTGGCGCCAATGCGGTTCAGGAATCCGAGGCCCTTGTTGCCGATGGCCACCGCATTGATGGTCGAACCCGATGATTGCAACTCGCGCAACTTGCCAGTCACCACGCGCAACACGTTGGTGTTCATGCCGCCGCACAAACCTTTGTCGGTGGTCACCACGATCACACCGGCCGCCTTGGCGTCGTTGGTGCGCATGAACGGGTGCACATACTCTGGATGGGCCTCACCGAGATGGGCCGCGATGCTGCGGATTTTTTCCGCATAGGGACGGGACGCACGCATGCGTTCCTGCGCCTTGCGCATCTTCGAAGCGGCAACCATCTCCATGGCCTTGGTGATCTTCTTGGTGTTTTCCACCGATTTGATCTTGCCGCGAATCTCCTTACCTGCTGCCATAGTGACTCCTGCCTCTGGTCGCTCGTACCGATATCAGGCGAAGGACTTCTTGAACGCAGCGGTGGCGGCCGACAGTTCTGCCTCGGCATCCTTGTCCATCGCCTTTTCGTTGTTCAATTTCGTCAGCAACGCCGCGTGCTTGTCCTTCAGATAGGCATGCAAACCATGCTCGAATGGCAGGATCTTCTTGACATCGACGTCATCCATGAAGCCCTTGTTCACGGCGAACAGGGTCGCAGCCATCAATGCGATGGGCAACGGGCTGTACTGAGGCTGCTTGAGCAGCTCCGTTACGCGGGCACCGCGGTCGAGCTGCTTGCGGGTGGCCTCGTCCAGATCGGAGGCGAACTGCGCAAACGCAGCCAGCTCACGGTACTGGGCCAGGTCGGTACGGATACCGCCGGACAGGTTCTTGATCAGCTTGGTCTGCGCCGCGCTACCGACCCGCGACACCGAAATACCAGCGTTGATGGCGGGGCGGATACCGGCGTTGAACAGGCTGGTTTCCAGGAAGATCTGGCCGTCGGTGATCGAAATCACGTTGGTCGGAACGAAAGCGGACACGTCGCCAGCCTGCGTCTCGATGATCGGCAAAGCAGTCAGCGAACCGGTCTGGCCCTTGACTTCACCCTTGGTGAAAGCTTCGACGTAATTGGCGTTGACACGTGCGGCACGCTCGAGCAGACGGCTGTGGAGATAGAACACATCGCCGGGATAAGCTTCGCGCCCTGGTGGGCGCCGCAGCAGCAGCGAGACCTGGCGGTAGGCAACAGCCTGCTTGGACAGATCGTCATAGACGATCAGCGCGTCCTGACCACGGTCGCGGAAATATTCGCCCATGGTGCAGCCGGAGTAGGCCGAGACATACTGCATAGCAGCCGACTCGGACGCAGACGCGGCCACGACGATGGTGTAGTCCATCGCACCGGCTTCTTCCAGCGAGCGTACGACGTTCTTGATCGACGAGGCTTTCTGACCGATCGCAACGTACACGCAGGTCATGTTCTGACCTTTCTGGTTGATGATCGCGTCGATCGCCACCGCGGTTTTGCCGGTCTGGCGGTCACCGATGATCAGCTCGCGCTGGCCACGGCCGATAGGCACCATCGAGTCGATCGACTTCAGGCCGGTCTGCACCGGCTGGTCCACCGATTTACGGGCGATCACGCCCGGGGCGACCTTCTCGATCACGTCGGTCATCTTGGCGTTGATCGGGCCTTTGCCGTCGATCGGCTGACCCAGCGCATTGACGACGCGGCCGATCAGCTCGGGGCCGACGGGCACTTCGAGAATGCGGCCCGTGCATTTGACGGTGTCACCTTCGGAGATGTGTTCGTATTCACCCAGAATCACTGAACCGACCGAGTCACGCTCGAGGTTCAGCGCCAGGCCGTAGGTTGGCAGGCCATCGCTGCCGGCCGGAAATTCCAGCATCTCGCCCTGCATCACATCGGACAGGCCGTGGATGCGGCAGATGCCGTCGGACACGGACACCACGGTGCCCTGGTTGCGGATATCGGTGCTGGCCGCGAGGCCTTCGATACGGCTCTTGATCAGTTCCGAGATTTCTGCGGGATTGAGTTGCATGACTCTTTCCTTCTTTCTTTAGGTGGCTGTTTACCGGAGCGGTTGGCTCAGGCGGTCAGCGCGATTTTCATTTGATCGAGGCGGGCTTTGACCGATGTGTCCAGCACTTCGTCACCGACCACCACACGAATGCCACCAATCAGGGAAGCATCGAGCTCCACCGTGATGTTGAGCTTGCGGCCAAAGCGCTTCTCCAGCGCACCGGACAATTCGGCCAGGGCCTTGTCGTCGATGGGAAAGGCACTGTAGACAACCGCGTCGGAGGATCCGCCCTGGGCATTTTTCAGAGCCCGAAACTGCGCTGCGATCTCAGGCAAGGCATCGAGACGCCCGTTTTCGATCACGATGCGCAGGAAGTTCTTCGCGTTTTGCGCAAGCGCCGTTTTCGCTACGCCGCTGATCACGTCGAAGACCTGGTCGTCGGTCACCTTCGGGCTGTCTGCAAACTGCAGCAACTGCGCGTTGCTCGCAATCGCGGCAAACTGATCGAGCCAGGTCGCAGTTCCATCCAGGTCGGCCTTGGCTGACTTGAACACGGCTTCCGCGTACGGGCGTGCAATGGTGGCGAGTTCGGCCATAAATTCCTCTTACAGCTCAGTCTTGAGGCGGCTGAGCAAGTCGGCATGCACTGCGGCATTCACTTCCTTGCGCAGGATCTGCTCCGCGCCCTTGACCGCCAATGCAGCAACCTGATCACGCAGGGAGTCACGGGCCTTGATGGTCTGTTGCTCGGCTTCTACGCGCGCGGCAGCAACAATCTTGTTGCCCTCTTCAACCGCGCTGGTTTTGGCCTGCTCGATGATGGATTGCGCACGGCGCTCGGCATCAGCCAGGCGCGCAGCAGTCTCGGTGCGCGATTTGGCCAGTTCGACTTCCACCCGCTGATTGGCGGAGGACAGCTCGGACTTTGCCTTGTCAGCGGCAGCCAGGCCATCGGCGATCTTGCTGGCGCGTTCGTCCAGCGCGCTCGCGATCGGCGGCCACACGAATTTCATCGTGAACCCGACCAGGATCAGGAACACGATCATCTGAATGATGAGGGTACCGGTAATGCTCACTTTTCATCCTTCACCCCGGCACGAAACGCGCCAGGGAATGACGTTGATCCCGCGAAAACTTACTTCGGCAGGTTGGCGATCTGGGCCAGGAACGGGTTGGCCGTCGCGAACCACAGGGCGATACCGGTACCGATAATGAACGCCGCGTCGATCAGACCGGCCAGCAGGAACATCTTGGTCTGCAGTTCGCCCATCAGCTCGGGCTGACGTGCGGCGGCCTCAAGGTATTTGCTGCCCATGATGCCGATGCCGATACAAGCGCCGACAGCGCCGAGGCCGATGATCAGGCCAGAGGCCAGTGCAACAAAGCTGATTACTTCCATGATGACTCCTAAAGAACTTTGGTTAACGAGAAAAGAAAAACGAGAAAGAAAAACCCGGGGACTTAGTGCTTGTCATGCGCCTGGCCGATATAGACCAGGGTCAGCATCATGAACACAAATGCCTGCAACGTGATGATCATGATGTGAAAGATCGCCCACGCAGTGCCTGCAATGATGTGGCCGATCGCCAGGCCGATGCCGGTGGCCGACAGCGACCAGGCACCACCCATCAGGGCGATCAGCAGAAAAATCAATTCGCCCGCATACATGTTGCCAAACAATCGCATGCCGTGCGACACGGTCTTGGCCACGAACTCGATCAGCTGCATGGCGAAATTGAACGGCCACAGCAGCGGATGTGCACCAAACGGTGCGGTGAACAGCTCATGAATCCAGCCGCCCAGACCCTTGATCTTGACGTTGTACACCAGACAGACGATCAGCACGGACACGGACAGGCCCATGGAAATCGACAAGTCGGCCGTTGGCACGACGCGCAGATAGGCGTGATGCGGATCGCCACCGGCGGCTCCATAGAGACGCTCCCAGATGAAGGGCAGCAGGTCAACCGGCAACAGATCCATCGCGTTGAGCATGAAGATCCACACAAAAACCACCAGGGCCAGCGGTGCTACCAGCTTGCGGCTGTTGGCGTTATGCACGATGCCCTTGGCCTGCGACTCGACCATCTCGACCAGGATTTCCACCGCAGCCTGGAACCGTCCCGGCACGCCGGACGTGGCCTTGCGTGCAGCCAGCCAGAAAGTCCCGCATACCAGAATACCCAGCAACGTGGAAAAGAACAGCGAGTCGAGATTGAACACCGACAGATCGAAAACAGCCGTCGAAGGGGTGTTTTGCAGGTGCGTCAGGTGGTGAACGATGTATTCACCAGCAGTAGGTCCGTTTTCAGCAGCCATCTCTTGTTACCCGATTTTTCGTTGTTTGTACCGGGGCGCAAAAAGCAACGCCACCCAATAGACCTTCATCGTCAGCACCAAACCCACCAGCAAAGCCGGCCAGCTCAACGCCACCACCAAATTCGGAGCGGCGATCAACATCGCCACCGTCAAGACCAGCTTGACCATCTCCCACACAAAAAACCCGAACATCGCAGTTGCAGCATTCAGGGACGCAAAACGGCCGGTCAGGCCACGCGCAAACAAGGATGCGGGCAAGACCACGGCCAACGCGCCATAGGCCGCCGACCATCCAACATTCTGACTTCCGGTGATGAGCCACGCGGCCAAAGCCACGACAACACCCACCACCGCCTGGCCGACGACCACCTTCCAGGGTGGAACCGACGGATTGCGCTCGCGCAAGCTGCGCGCCTCTGCGGCGCTGAGCGGCGTAAACGCTTCAGGATTTTCCGCATCATCTCCGTCGGCATAGGGCATGGATTTCATTTGAAATGGCGCCCGTACAAATGCCAGGAGTTCTGCAAAGATGCTGATTATATGTAGTGCCTGGCCGAAAACCCCCTGTTTTAAAAAAATTTATCTGCTTAAAGTTTAAGCAATCCGAATTTCCCGAGCTTTTACGCACTCCCACCAGCAGATTTCCCCAGTCCACGGCGAAACTGCTGCGATTTCCCAGTTTTCA
>Ga0209284_10000892_pt1 | contig 47877 bp, 10 predicted proteins | sample FRY03_FD_187211 | JGI IMG/M metagenome (GOLD analysis project Ga0209284, IMG submission 187211) | Freshwater microbial communities from Lake Fryxell liftoff mats and glacier meltwater in Antarctica - FRY-03 (SPAdes) (version 2) | ecosystem: Environmental > Aquatic > Freshwater > Ice > Glacier... | reverse complement strand
CGGCGTGCCCGATCACTTCAAGAGCATCATCGAAGACGCACCGCATCAATTCAACGCCGAGCGCCAGGCGGACGCGTGGGCGTGGTTTGAGAAGTGGGTTTGAGTCATTCCAGATCCAGCGCGAAGGCAGCATCCTGCACATCGGCATCATCTGCCAGAAACCCGACATGCCCGGCCTCAAGGGCTCTAGAACGATCACTCCAGCCGGTCAGTCATGAGAGTAGATGGCAGACAGGAATGTCCCCCCGCTTTGTGAACAGCTACCTCCCCCGCCCCCACTCCGCCCTTGCACCGCCCTTCCCTCTCCGGCATACTCGCGGGGTGATTCTGGATCTCGACAAGTTTATCGCAAAGGAGCGTTTCTTCTGGGACGAGCTCGCGGCCCTGCTGGCGCGGCAGGATGCCCAACCCAATCGCCGGCAGTCGCTCGAGGAGGCGCAGCGTTTCTATTACCTCTACCAGCGCACCTCGTCGGATCTGGTGAAGCTGAAGACCTTTGCCGGCGAGGCGGAGACGACCCGCTTCCTCGAACGTCTCGTGGCGCGCTCCTACAGCCGCCTCCACGAGGATGGAGGGGAAAAGGTCCCCTTCCGACCCTGGCAGTGGCTGACGCGGACTTTCCCGGCGACGTTCCGGCGGCACGGGATCGCCTTTGCCATCTCAATCGGGACCTTCTGCATCGGCGCGGGGTTCGGGGCGACGGCGCTGAAGCTGAACTACGATTCGAAAGCGGACTTTATCCCTCCGCAGTTCGGCCACCTCAACGAGAAACCTTCAAAGCGGGTCGAGCGGGAGGAGAAAAAGGACTTCGACGCCTTCCAGGGACGTCACGAGTTCTCGGCGCAGCTCATGACGCACAACACGAAGGTCACGATCATGACGATGGTGACGGGCTTTCTCTGGGGCGTCTTCACTCTCATCCTGCTCTTTTACAACGGCACTCTCATCGGCGTAGTGATCTATGACTACATCGCCGACGGGCAGGGTGTCTTTCTCTCGGCCTGGCTGCTGCCGCACGGCTCCTTCGAGCTGCCGGCGATCTTCATGGGCGGTCAGGCGGGTCTGGTGATCGCACGCACGATGTTCGGCTGGGGCACGAATCTGCGGCTGCGCCAGCGCTTTGCCCGGATCCGCGGGGACCTCCTCACCCTCATCGGGGGGGCTGGCCTGCTCCTGATCTGGGCGGGGATCGTGGAGTCTTTTCTCTCCCAATATCATGCCCCGCAGTTCTACCCCTGGAAGATCGGGTTCGGGGCGCTACAGTTGCTCGGGCTGATCCTCTATCTCTCCCTTTGCGGTCGTCGCCCCGCCCGGGAAAATACGCGCTCTCTCTGATGCTCGGGACGACCACCACGCTGAAAGTGCAGACGCCCGAGGGGGTGACTTTTGAGATCCCTCTCGCGAGCCCCTTCAGCCGCTGTCTCGCCTTCGCCATTGATATGGCGGTCGTCTTTGCCCTCACGATCCTGCTCAGTCAGGTAATCAACATCCTCTCGATCTCGACCTCGGGCATCCCGGTGCTGGGGCGGGTCTTCGGAGACTTCGGCACGGGAGCGGCGATCGTGCTGCAGTTCGTCGTAGCGACGGGTTACGGCATGGTGACGGAGTGGCTCTGGTCGGGACGCACGGTCGGGAAACGCGTCATGAAGCTCCGTGTCATCGACGAACGGGGCCTGTCGCTCGGACTGAAGCAGGTCGTCATCCGGAATTTGTTCCGGCTCCTCGACATGATGCCCTCGACCTTTTACCTCATCGGTGGCATCTCCTGTATGGTCACTGCCAGATGCCAGCGTCTCGGCGACATCGCCGCAGGAACGCTCGTGATCCGCGAGGTCGAGATCACTCCGCCCGCACTCGGCGAGCTGATCGGGACGGACCGCAACTCTTTTGCCTCGGCCCCCCATCTCGAGGCGAGACTGCGTCAGCGCACCACGCCGGGGGAGGCACGCATCGTCCTCGATGCGGTGACGCGGCGGAATGAACTCGACCCCGAGTCGAGGCTCGAACTCTTCGCCCGGCTCGCCGAATACTTCCGCAGGATCGCCGAGTTCCCCGAGGAGATCACGATAGGCCTCTCGGACGAGCAGTATGTGCGAAACGTCGTCGAGACACTCTTCCGGCGGGCCTCAGTTTGAGAAAGTCTCGAGTATCAGCGGCTTAGATCCTCCTGCCGCAGCACTTTGAAGCCGGCCTTGGCGAGGACGGACTGGCCGAAGTGATTGTCCTCGACGCAGAGCGCGAGGGCGGCATGCCCCTCGGGCTGGGAGAGGAGCGGGTAGATGAAATGGATGTTCGTCTCCGCCTTGAGGAGGGTGCGGAGGCAATCCGGCATCTGCTCGGCTCCATTGCGGAGGGCCACGACGAGGATGTCGGACGAGTTGAAAGGGATCCCCTTTTCAATGAAGAGCGTCTCGACGGTATCCGGATCACTCACGATGAGTCGGACGACAGTGTTGTCGATCGAGTCCTGTACCGAAAGTCCAAGCACGACGACATGACTGGCGCGCAGGAGGTCGAGGATGGAGACAAATGCCCCCGGCCGGTTCGGCAGGAAGACGGCCATCTGCCGGACCGGGGTGCCTTTGATGGTGCTGGTGAGGGAAGCGCTATCGTCGTCGTCGTCGTCCATGGTGTTTGGGGGAAATAAATCGTCTCGATTGGGGTATCTGTCAGGGGGATGATCGGGTCGTTTACTCGACCGTGACACTCTTGGCGAGGTTGCGCGGTTTATCGACATCGCAGCCGCGCGCGACCGCGAAGTGGTAGCTGAGGAGCTGCAGCGGGATCACGGCGAGGATGGGGCTGAGGCACTCGGTCACTTCCGGGATGTAAATGACATCGTCGGCGATGCGCTCGAGATCGGTGCTGCCCTCGGTCGTGATGGCGATGACGGGCCCTTTGCGGGCTTTTACCTCCTCTAGGGTGCTGACGTTTTTGTCGTAGACCGAATCCCGCGGCATGATGAAAACGCTGGGGACGGACTCGCTGACGAGGGCGATGACCCCGTGTTTCAATTCGGCGGCGGCATGACCGCTCGCGAAGATGTAGGAGATCTCCTTCATCTTGAGCGCGCCTTCGAGAGCGGTGGGGTAGTTGAACTGGCGCCCGAGGAAGAGCATGCCCTGCGCGTCGATGTGCTTCAACGCGATCTCGCGGATGTAGTCGCTCTGCTCGAGGATCTTCTCGACCTTGGCAGGGAGTTCGCGGATCTCGCGGAGGAGTCGCTGACCGTAATCGACGGAGAGGTGGCGCATGCGTCCGAGGAGGAGAGCAAGGAGCGCGAGCACGGTGACCTGCGAGGTGAAGGACTTGGTCGCGGCCACACCTATCTCGGGACCGGAGTGCAGGTAGCTGCCGCCGTCGGACTCGCGCGCGATCGTCGAAGCGACCGAGTTCACGATGCCGAGGACGCGGTGCCCCTTGCGCTGGCCCTCGCGCATCGCCGCGAGGGTGTCGATCGTCTCGCCGCTCTGGCTGATGACAAAAGCGAGGGTACTTTTATCGAGCGGCGAATTGCGGTAGCGGAACTCGCTCGCGATCTCGACCTCGGTGGGGATCCTCGCGAGGTGCTCGATCATGTATTCCCCCACCATCGCGGCATGGGAGGCGGTGCCGCAGCCACAGAGGACGATACGCTCGACATCGCGCAGCTCGCGCGGGGTGAGCCCGAGACCGCCGAGAATGGCCGAGGCCTGGTCATCGACGAGGCGTCCGCGGAAGGCATTTTGAATCGAGGTGGGCTGCTCGAAGATCTCTTTGAGCATGTAGTGGGGGTAGTCCCCCATCTCGGCCTCCCCGGCGGTGAACTCGACCTGGCTTACCTCATAGGACGATTCGTCGCCATCGAAGTTCTCCACCGTGAACTCGTCTTCGGTGAGGTAGACGAGATCACGGTCCTGCAAATAGATCGCGTTGGTCGTGTGGGAGACGATCGCGCTGACGTCCGAGGCGAGGAAATTTTCCCCTTTCCCGAGCCCGACGACGAGCGGACTGCCGAGACGGGCACCGACGAGAAAGCCGGGCACATCGGCGTGCATCACGGCGACGCCGTAGGTGCCGGTGACCTGCTTGAGCGACTCGCGCACGGCCTTGACGAGGCGTTTCTGCGGATCTGTCTCGGTGCTCGCGTCATAGGTGCGCCCCATGAGATGGGCGAGGACTTCAGTATCGGTCTGGGACTGAAAAGTGTGGCCTTCCTTAACGAGGCGTCCCTTGATGAGCTGGTAGTTCTCGATGACGCCGTTGTGGACGAGGGCGAGGTGTCCGCTCTGGTCGAGATGGGGGTGGGCATTGGCGTCACTGGGTTCACCATGGGTCGCCCAGCGGGTGTGGCTGATCCCGCAATTCCCGACTGCGGGATCCGCAGCGAGGAGAGTTTTGAGATTCACGAGACGGCCACTTTTTTTGCGGGTCTCAATGGCGGAAGCCCCGTTCATCACGGCGATGCCCGAAGAATCGTAGCCGCGGTATTCGAGACGTCGTAGGCCCTCCACTAATATCGGAGCAGCCGACGCTTTACCGACATAACCAATTATACCACACATAAATGTAAGAAATTCTGCAAATCAACGGAGGGTAAGGGCGAACCGGTTCCTAATCAAAAAATTTGTCGCGAAATCTATGCCCATTTGAGCCATTTCGTCTTAAGGTGAAATAACTCATGGCTAAAACTCTCTCTTCCAAATCCATGAACAATGTCCTCGCCATCATCATGGGTGGCGGGCAGGGTTCGCGCCTTTTCCCCCTCACTCACAAGCGCTCCAAGCCGGCCGTTCCGCTTGCCGGAAAATACCGTATCGTCGATATCCCGATCAGTAATTGCATCAACTCCGGCATCCGCCAGATGTATGTGCTGACCCAGTTCAACAGCGAGTCGCTCAACCGCCACGTCACGAGCGGTTACAAGTTCGATCACTTCGGGGAAAATTTCGTTCACGTCCTCGCCGCCCAGCAAACCCCGGGGGACAACAACTGGTACCAGGGCACGGCCGATGCGGTGCGCCAGAATCTGAGCTACTTCCTGGAGCGGCCCTATCAATATTTTCTCATCCTCAGCGGGGACCAGCTTTACCGCATGGACTTCCGGAAGATGTTGAGTGAACACCTCAAAACCGGCGCCGACGTCACGATCGCTACGACCCCGGTCCCGCGCGAGCCGGCCCGAGCCTTCGGCCTGATGGATACGGATGCCGACAGCCGCATCACCCGCTTCGTCGAAAAACCGGGTGACGATGACGACGCCCTCGACAAACTAATGATGCCTGCCGAGCTGCTCCAGTCGGTCGATCTGCCGCCCGATGAAGAGCGTTTCCAGGCCTCGATGGGTATTTACCTCTTCAACCGCACGGTTCTCGAAGATGCGCTGAAAGACGATTCGCAGGATTTCGGCAAACACATCATCCCCGGGATCATCAAGGAGAAGAACGTCTACAGCCACATCTTCACCGGCTACTGGGAAGACATCGGGACGATCGCCTCCTACTACGAGGCCAATCTCGAATGCACCAAGATCGTACCGAAGTTCAACTTCTTCGACTCGCACAACCCCATCTACACCCGGGCGCGGCTGCTCCCCGCGAGCAAGATCAACAACGCCACGATCGAAGAGGCCCTGCTCTCCGACGGCTGCATCATCACTGATGCGAAGATCAGCCGATCCATCATCGGGGTGCGATCCGTCATCGAGAAAGGCTGCGACATCTCCGATACGATCATCATCGGGTCGGACTACTACCACAAAATTGAAATGCTCGATGGCAACAAGGTTGAGGAGCGCGCGATCAAGATCGGGGAAAACACCCGTATCCATCGCGCGATCGTCGATAAGAACGCCTCGATCGGCTGCAATGTCGTGATCCACCCGGGCGACCGCATTAATGAGGACAACGAATTCTGCCACATCCGTGACGGCATCGTCGTGATCCCCAAAGGGACCGTGATCCCCGACGGCACCATCGTGTGATCGGGGCGGGGGCCGCCCGGGAGGAAGGTCAGGGCGCGACGACTCCGTCGCGGGCGACGGTGACGACCTCGTCGGTGGCGAGGTCTTTGATGACGACGCCGGTGGGGCGGATGTCGAGTACCTGATACTCGACGGCGCCCCTGTCAGGCTGCGTCGTGCGGAAGACATCGCCCGCCTTTACGACATAGCGGTACTGGCTGTCGGGCGCAGTGAGGATCGCGTAGGTGTCAGATGTCTGCCCGCTGATGTCTTTCACGAGGAGGTGGGTCGATCCCTTTTTGGTGTCCTCGATCTTCACGCGGGAGACATCGACCATGCGGCCTTTGCCCTCCTTCGAGCTGACAAAGCGGGTCGTCACTTCCTGGACGCGGTAGTCGGTCCCGGGGATGATCGCTCCCCGCTCGACAGCAACGGCGGCTTCGGTCGGCTGATCGAGCCGACGCATCGAGGCACTCGTGCCATCGACGTGATCGACGATGATGGGCAGTGACTCCTCGTGGTAGGCGGCGAGGACCATGGTCTGGATGGGGGCCTGCTCAGGCGAGCGGGAGTGGATCGTCGAGCCGTTCAGCGCGACGATGGGCTTGGACTTCGATTCTTCACGGAGCTGGCGGGCAGCCTGGACAGCGGGACGGGTTGCGGGGACGGCGGGACGGGTCGCCGGCACCGTCGAGGCAGTTGCCGCAGTAGCAGTAGCAATAGCAGTTTGAGCGGTCACAGCAATCTGGCCCGTCGAGCCTGACGGCGCAGCAGCAGCAATCTGACCTGTCTGACCTGTCTGACCTGTCTGACCTGTCTGACCTGTCGGGCTAGTCGCCCTAGTCGCCCTAGTCGGGGTAGCCGTATCTGTCGCAACAGCCGTCGCAACAGCAGCTGCGGTCTCAGAGGCCTTTGCGGGAGCGCTCTTCGTCAGCGTTTCCTCCACCCCGGCGCCGCCGAGCGCTTCCTGCGCTTTCGCCATTTCGACGGCGACTTCGAGGCCTTCTTTTGAAGTGCCCCAGGCGTCGGGGTTGGTGATGAGCTTCGTCACTTCTTCAAAACCGGCGACCTGGGCGAGGTTCGCAGCGGTCTTGTTCTCGAGATCGACGGCAAAGGGATTTGCCTGATTCTGCAGGAGGACACGCACAGCATCGACCTTGCCGACACCGGCGGCGATCATGAGAGGCGTTTTGCTCTCGGGGCTGCGGGCATTGATGTTTGCCCCCTGACCGAGGAGGGTGTTGATGACCTTCGCGTCACCGCTGAAGCTCGAGACGAGGAGCGCGTCGTCGAGTTCCGCCGGGGTTGCATTTGCCGAGAGGAGAGAGACGACCCCGGCATGGCCGTTGTAGGCGGCGATCGAGAGCGCACCCCAGCCTTCGGTGTCTTTGATCGTGGAGTCGGCTCCGCGATTGAGGAGCATGCGGGCGACGTCCTCGTAGCCCTTCGAGGCGGCGGAGATCAGCGCATCGCGACCCACCGTATTGACCTGACGGGGATCCGCCCCGAGCCCGAGGATTTTCTCGACGGCAGAAAGATGACCGGCCGAGGCCGCTTTGATCAGCGCGGTATTGCCGGTGCGGTCCGCTCCGTCGATCTCGATCCCCGCTTCATTGAACAGGTCGATGCTCTCGACATCGCCTGCCGAAGCCGCGACGAGGAGATCCTTGAGCGTCATTTCGTATCCCTTCTTCTCCAGAGTGTTGCGGGCCTGCTTCTGCGGATCGCTGCAGCCGACGAATAGCAGTGACGTCGCCACGGTGAACGCAATAATTCCGAATAGCTTGGAAATCTTCATCTTGCTTTAAAATCGTAGAAATTCTGACCATTATCATTTTGAGGGCATTTCAGTCGGAAGACAATCATTTATTTTATAAAACTTAACTATTTTGACTCCTTAAGTAACAATTTTCTCGCATTTGGGCCGAATCTGCCCAACCTGCTCTGCTTTCCTTTCCTTTTTTCTAAAACCTTTTGAAAATCGACACTCTCATCGCGGGCCAGGGTCTGGCTGGCTCGGTGCTCGCCTGGCACCTGATCGGCAAAGGCCAACGGGTTCTCGTGGTGGATCGTGACGAGGTGAACACTTCTTCCAAGGTCGCCGCCGGTCTCGTCACGCCGTTGGCCGGTGCCCGCTTCAACTTGCCCGAGGGTCTCGAGACACGTCTCGACTACGCACGCTCCTTTTACTGGAAACATGAGGAGGCTGGCGGTGCGACCTTCTTTCACCATCGGCGCATCGCCCGGCTCTTCCAGTCCGAAGCCGAGCGAGCCGCGTGGAACGCCCGCCTCAGCAACGAGGGCGACCGCTACGCGCGCTTTCACGAAGCACTCCGGATCGACGGGGAGCGATTTCATGCGCCCCACGGAGGGTTCGAAATGAAGGAGGGCGGCTGGCTCGACGTCCCGGCGTTCCTCGAATACACCCGCCAGGCCCTCCTCGAGCGGGCCGCTTACGCGATCGGTCAGGTGAAATCGTCCGACATCGAGCTGGAGGACCATGCCATCCGCTGGAAGAACGTCACCGCCGGGAGGGTTGTCTTCTGCGAAGGGTGGCGGGGAAATCAGAATCGTTTCTTTGACTGGATCCCGATGAACGCGGCCCTCGGGGACATTCTCGATCTCGAGATCCCCCAACTGGAGGATGAGACACGCATCGTCAGCCGCGGAGGCTGGCTCATCCCGCTGGGAGGGGGACGCTTCCGCGCCGGTTCAAACTACCGGCATCAGTTCACCAGCGAGGCACCGGACGAAGCGGGCCGGACAGAGGTGTTGAACAAGCTCGGGAAGATCACCCCGGTGACGCCGCTCGTGGTCGCGCACCGCAGCGCGGTGCGTCCCATCATCCGGCGCAGCCAGGTTTTCATGGGGGTGCATCCGGCCCATCGCCGGGTCGCTTTTTTCAATGGGCTCGGATCGAAGGGTGTCCTCAACGGCCCGTGGTATGCTGCGCAATTGGCCAACCATCTCCTCGACGGCGCTCCCCTGCCCGCCGATGCAGACCTCGCGAACAACCACTTTTGACCCGAGTCCTGATGGCCTTCCCCCGAGCGACCGAGATTGCCCAACTCCTCGTGAAAGCACGTGTCCAGCCGGGCGATCACGTCGTCGATGCGACGGTCGGGAATGGACACGACACCCTCTTCCTCGCGGCCTGCGTCGGCCCTGCGGGACGGGTCGACGGCTTCGACATCCAGGGAGAAGCGATCATGAGCGCGAGAGCGCGACTCGGAGAGAACACAGCGGTCGCGCTGCATCTCCGCGGACACGAGGAGATGGCGGTGGTCGTGCCCCCCGGGGTCAAAGTCGTGATGTTCAATCTGGGCTATTTCCCCTCGGGTGACAGGACCGTCATCACCCGTCCCGAAACCACCCTGCCCGCTCTCGAAGCGGCCCTGAACCTGCTCGCCCCGGACGGACTCCTCACGGTTGTGGTGTATCCCGGCCATCCCGGAGGTGCCGAAGAAGCGGAGCGGATCGAGTCGTGGTTGGGCCGGCTGTCTCCGGAGCGCTACCGGGTAATCCACTATGGCGCAAGTGGTCGGCCCGGTGCAGCCACCCCACCGTATCTCCTCGCCGTGGAGCGAGGGAAGACAGAGGCAGCGGTGGATTGACTGATTCGACCTTGAGAGAAATCGGATTACTCGTTCTCTTCGGAAGCAGTAGCCTCCGTGGGGCCGACTACCCCGAGCTTTTCGAGCTGGTGCCGCAGGATGTCCTCTTCGTCGATGAGATTCCCGGTAAGTGGATCAATGAGATTGATATACACTTCGCCATTGGTTCCATACTGGGAGAAGCCCTCGTAAAGGATCTCCGTGAGCACCGGACCACTGTAGTCGCCCTCCTGATCGTCGATCCAGTCAGAGAGGATGGGACCGTCGAGAACTCCGGGAAACTCCGGAAGAGGCTCCACAGGCGGGAGCGGAGGCTCGGGCGGCAGCGGAGGCTGGGGAAGATCGCCCTGGACGACGGTGTCGAAGTAGAAGGCGAAGGCACCCGCAGTGGCGGGAGCAGGCCCTGAACCGAAGCTGCTGTCATGTTCGTTCAGATGGAGGACCCCGCTGTCGGTGACCGCGAAGTTCGCGAACTCGTCCGCCCCTTTCGTCGGCCACGGATCGCTCAGACCTCCGGCATAGGCCATGCCGTTCATCATTGCCCCGGCCGCGATTTGGTTGTTGGCGCGCTGCGGGAGGTAGAATCGGATCTCGTCGCCCGAGAATTCACTGTTCGCGTCGGCGACGAGGTTGCCTCCGGAGGGATTCGCCGGATCATCGACACTCACCCCGACCATCACCGTCCCTGTCGAGAGCGCGCCCGATCCGGCATTGGTGTGCCCGAGGAGGGCCTCTACCATCGTGATGCCGCCTGCGGCAGCTACTTCAAGATCACCGAGTCGAGTGCCCGTTCCGCCGATGCCGGTGAATAAGCCCCGCATGTCATCGCCATGCCCTATCTTGGCGTAGGCCCCGGTGGCAGTGGCGAATGGGGCCAGCAGGGCGATGTCGCCTCCCGCCGCGACGGAAATGTCACCGGCGAGCACGCCGGCCACCCCCGCCCCGCCGTGGCCGATCTGGGCGAAAGTGGTGAGATTGTCGCCGCCGATCACGTCGATATCGATCCCCGCAATGACCACGATCTCACCACTGAACCCGGCCGTGACCGCACCGGCTCCGCCATGCCCGATCAGGGCCGAAGACTGGAGGCCTGTCCCGCCGACGAGGACGAGGTTGCCGGCGGCATTGAGGGTGATGGCCTGGTCCCAGACGTTGCCATTGTAGTCCGCACCGCCGTGGCCGATCTGGACGCTGGAATGACTCCCACTGCCGGCGGTCGCATTGATGTCACCGATCAGGGTTGTCAGGTCGATAGAGCCGGCGAGAGTCCCGACGCCCCCGCGACCTCCGTGTCCGATGCGGGCACTCGAGCGGAATCCGCTGCCGCCGGAGAGCGTGGCTTCATCCACCTCGAGAGTGATGTCCCCACTCTTGACTCCGTAGGCACCGTCACCGCCGTGACCGACCTGGGCGTAGGCGGTGAGGCCGGATCCGCCAACCAGACCAAGCGATCCCAACTGACCCGTTTGCCCGATGTTACCACTGAGCGCCGCATTGTAGCTCGTCCCCCCGTGGCCGACTTGCGCATAGGAGCCGCTGCCGGCCGCTGCCGCCACGGTCAGATCACCACCGTTGAAGAGCAGCGAAATGTCCGCATCGACCGCCGCGTTGAAGGCACCGGATCCGCCGTGACCGATCTGGGCGAATCCGCCGTCCTGGTTGCTGGACTGGAGATCGATGCCACCCGCTCCACTGCCTACGGATATCATTCCGCTGATCGCCGCGGCTGTGGTGCCGCGATAACCAAGCTGAGTGTAGAGGCCCGCACCTGCGGTGCCCGAGATCAGGCGCACCGTGTCGCCGAAGACGTTCGTCGCCCCATTGGCGGAACCGACCGAAATGGCCTCACTTTGGCTGCCGTTTCCGATCGATACGACCGCGCCGTTGTTCGCATGTGCCGCAGGATCAGCAAGGATGGAGGCGGCCTCGATGGAAAGCCCGGCGATCGGGGTCGGGTTCATGACATTGATGGACTCGAACAATCCGGTCGTGCCGTCCCATCCCGCTACGACGTTGATATCACCCGAACCGGCGTTCTGAATACCGGAGAGGAAGGTCATACCGCCGCTCGCGACAAGATCGAGATGGTTTCCGCTGCTGTAGGCGGACGATGCCCCGTTGACGAGGAGATCCCCATTGGTCACCGCGATTTCGACCGAACCACTTCCGATCATGTTCGTGATCATCCCGGTAGTCCCGGTTGCATTCGCGCTGGTATCGAGTTGTCCGGTGACAAGAGCCAATCTTGAACTTCCCGTGACGGCAGCCGAACCGAGGTGGCTGAGGAAGGCCACCGAACTGTTGTCCGTGAGACTGGTGAGGCCCTGGGTGCGGACGAGGACGTTGCCCGAGCGGACTCCGGCGGTGAAGCCGCCGGCTTCAATAATTCCTCCGTGGCCCAACAGCGAGTAACCGCCGCCACTGGTTCCGCCACTGAGGAGAAGATCCGCAGCACTCACGACATGGAGGTCGCCTGTCGCAGATCCGCTGAAGTTGAGCCCGCCATGTCCGATCTGAGCATAAGCTCGTGACCCACTCCCGGTGACCGTCACACTGCCGGTGGTCGAGACTACACTAACGGATCCATCGATATTGGAAGCGACTGTATTGCCACTACTGGTCATGCCTCCGCCGGCACCGATTTGAGCAAACGCCCCGCCTCCGGTTCCCGCAAGAACAGACACCTCGGAACCGGTCACGGCGACACCGGCATTCGTGCGATCACCGTCCCTGCCGCTTCCGCCATTGCCGATCAGTGCCCAGGCATTGTTGCCTGCGCCACCTTTCACCTCGACGGCTCCGGTCGCCGTAACCACGGTTGAGACCGGAAGGACACCATTGATCGCTCCGGACCCGCCAAGTCCACCCGCACCAATCTGTGCGTAGGCATTTCCACCGCCACCGGTGGCATCGACCGAAACTCCACCATTCGTGGCGACGACCCGAGTTGAAGTGGTCGACGAGGTAACCAGATTCACCCCGCCTCCGGTTCCGATGCGGGCAAAGGCAGTGCCACCCGAGCCGACCTTGACGTTGACACTGTCCCCGTAAACGATCGTCGATCCCGTCAGTGAGCCCGTCGTCGCGCCACCAAGACCAATCTGAGCATACGCCTCGCTGCCTGTGCCACCTTGAATATTGATGACTCCGCCACCGATCGAAGTATTCGTCAGCGGATTGAAGTTCACTAAGACATCACCCGTGTGGGCCCCGTTGCTGTTACTTCCCCCGCTGCCGATCTGGGCAAAGGCGCGGGTGCTTGATCCACCCAGAATATCGACGCCATTCAATGCAAACACGGTGATGAGATCTCCGGTCGTTCCATGAGCCCCGGTATGACTCCTGCCACCAAGCCCAATGAGGGCAAACGCGTCGGCGTTGCTGCCGCCCTCAACCGTCGCCTTGTCCGTGCTGAAGACAGCGATCAAGCCCGAGGTGTTCCCGGTAGCGCCCAAGCTGCCATGCCCAACCTGAGCGTAGGCACCACCGCTTCCGGATCCACCGGTCAACGATACCGCACCGCCCCCTGAAGGAAGGAAGGTCGTTGGATTGACATTCAGATAGATGTCACCGCTGAGATTGCCCGTCACCGTCCCGGCTCCGCCGTGCCCAATCTGGGAATGCGCACGAACCCCTGAACCTCCCAACAGAGTAATTCCGGTGACTCCGGAGGCCACGATATCGCCGGAATGACTACCACCGGTAAGAGGCCCACCATGTCCGAATCGAACCTGGCCATCGTCAGCGCCGCCGGCAGTCAGGGTGAGTGAACCGCTTTGAGCGATCACCGCAATATTTCCCTCATTCCCGTTTCCGGTAGCGCTGGTGGAATCAGAACCTCCGTGCCCGATCATCACGCCGGTACGAATTCCGGTGGCACCGGCAATGGCTGAGATGGAACCGGCTGCGGTCACCTCAATGCCTCCACTGTGATCCCCTCTCGCCTGACGCCCGCCATGGCCGATCTGGACGTATCCGCTCTGGGCTTCGCCGCCCTGGAGAGTGATATCGCCACCGCTGGTCACCGTGACGGTTCCGGTTCTGTCGCCGGTAAGTCCAATGAGACTTGCATGTCCAATCTGAGCATAACGTTCGCCCCCGCTGATTCCCTGTCCTCCGGTCACAGAGAGGTCGCCGGTTGCCTGGACCAGAATATTTCCGGTCACCGCTCCGATCGTTCCCGCGACATTGCGACCACCGTGGCCAATCTGGGCGTAGCTGTCGGTTCCGGCGGTTCCCGCAGTCACACTAACAACTCCACCCGAAATCACGTTAACCGCTCCGGTGAGATTGCCGTTGCTCTGATACCCGCCATGGCCAATCTGCGCCGAAGCCTGATTATTGGATCCACCGCTGACCGAAACATTTCCACCGGCCATCAGATCAATCTTACCGCTCTTCGTTCCGGAGCCTGCCAATCCCGGGCCAACGCCACCGTGACCGATCATGGCACTCGATCCGGAACTTCCCGATCCACCGGTCAGAGTGATTTCACCGGCCGAGGTGATACTGAGATCACCGGCCCAGTTTCCTGCGCCGCGTTCGCCGCCATTCCCGATCTGAGCAAAGGAGTCAGCACCGCTGGAGGCACTAAGGCGGACATTGGCCGACTTCGCGATCGTTACATTTGCGGTCGCACTCGTGTCCCCGATTCCTACATTCGCGTTGACCCGGCTGCCGGCATGTCCGATCACCGCCGAGGCATTATCACCGGTTCCCGCAGTGACCGTCACATCTCCCGTCCCGGTCCCGGCATCGGAGTTAATGAGAATATCAGAGGTCACTACCGTTCCATTGAGCGAGTTGTAGCCGCCATGGCCGATTTGGGTGTAAGCGGAGGCTCCACCTGAAGTGAGTAAGATCGATGTGAGAGAATCGACAAAGATATTCGATACCGAAATCGCTCCGCTCGCCTCCGCCCCGCCATGACCGATCTGGGCGAACGCGTTGGTTGTGGTTCCACCCAGAAGACTGACGGAATCCGCTTTGACCGTGATCACACCGCTCTTCGTGCTGTTGCTTTCGGCACCACCCAATCCAATCATGGAATAACGCCAGGAGCCTGCGCCGCCCTTGAGCGAGAGTGCGCCGTCGATATCCGTGGTGACCGACCCCGTCAGCGTCGCGTCTGCATTCAATCCGCCAGCTCCGACCTGAGTATAGGCGGCAAGCGTGGAATCCATCGTGAGCCCTCCGCCAGTGGTCGTCACACTGGTGTTACTAGTGATGGTATTGGCTGCCCCGATGCTCGCGGCACCGCCTTGAAGTCCGGAGCCACCGGCGCCGATCTGGACGTAGTTACGTGTTCCTGACCCGGTCGCCCCCATCGAGACTCCACCGGCCGTCGTCGTGACGGTGACATTTCCAGTGATACTGCCGAGCGCAGGAGTGAAGCCGCCCAATCCGAGGGCGCCGCCGCCGGCTCCCACTTGAACATAGGCCCCATTCCCTGAATTGGCCGTCATCTGAAGTGAAGCCGCTCTCACGTCGGTCTTGGAATTGATCGAATTGGTTCCCGCAGCGCCATTGATCCCGGCACCACCGGCACCGATCTGACTGAAGGAGGAGGCTCCCGTGCCTGATGACATCACAATGGCGCCTGACATGTCCACATCGACGTCACCCGTAACCGAACCGAGGAAAAGATTTCCACCTCCGGTCGCACCGCCGCCCGCTCCAATTTGCGTGTAGGCACTCGCGTTGCTTCCACCGGTCATGGTCAGGGTCGTTCCCGTGACCGTTGTTTTGGCGTTGGTGATGACTCCATCGACTCCGGAACCGCCGGCACCGATGCGTGCGTAGCTGTTGGACTGAGGGCCTGCAGTCAGACTCACGGCGCCGGCCGAGGCCACCGTCGTGGTGCCCGACATATTCCCGTCAGCAATGAGACCACCGTTACCGATCTGGGCAAATGACTGCGCGTTCCCGGGTGCGGCACTCACTGTGACGCCACCCGATGTGGTCGTCACAAGAACATTCCCGCTGAGTGCGCCGCTTGAGAAACTGCTATCTATGCCTCCACCCAGCCCGATGAGCACATTCGATCCGGTGCCGGTTCCCGTTGTCATTTCGAGGCTCGATCCGCTGACCGTAGTGTTGCCCGACTTGATGGAATTGCTGCCCGTGCCACCATTCCCGATTTGGGAGTAGCGGTTCTGCCCGGCACCGCCGGTCATCGTTATCGCACCGTCGGCCGTCACCGCGACGTTGCCCGTCTGGGAAATCATGTCCGCCTGGAGACCACCGGCACCGATCTGGGCATAAGCAGCATTCGCTGAATTCAGGGTCAAATCACCGCCGGTCGTGGCCACGGTGGTGGTGCTCACGATGGTGCCACCGGTGCCAACGCTGCTGCGGCCACCAGCACCGATTTGGACAAAATTGTCAGCCGATCCAGCGACAGCTCCCATCGCAATACCGCCGTTTGTGGCGGTGACGCTCACGTCCCCGGTGATGGAACCGTTTGCGGCATCCGTTCCTGTCTGGATCCTTCCGCCACCGTTTCCGATCATGGTGTTGGCTCCGGCCCCGCTGCCGGCATTCAGGGTGATGACAGTGCCGGAAACGGTGACATTGCCGCTCTTCGTTGCATCGCTTCCGGAACCGCCGTTGCCGATCTGAGCGTAAGCATCCGCCTGGGTTCCCCCAGTGATGGAAACGGCGCCATCGATCGTCGCCAGAACAGTGCCATTGATCGCAGTCGCATCGGCATTCAGACCACCCGCACCGATCTGAGTGTAAGCGGCGTTGGTGCCGTTCATAGTCAGCCCACCACCGGTGGTCGTTACCGTCGTAGTGCTGTTCAAGGCACTTGCTGCACCGACACTACCGGCCCCACCGGCTCCGATTTGAGCGTAATTTCTCACTCCGGTTCCACTGGCTCCCATGGAAACCCCGCCGGCCGTCGTTGTCACTTCGACATTCCCGGTGATCGCGGATTGTCTTCCGCTACCGCCGGCACCTACCTGAGTGTAGGCATCAGATCCTGCTCCGCTGGTCATCGAGAGCGAGGCACCGGTCAAGGTGACTTCTCCCGTATTGATGATTCCGCTTCCCCCGATGCCACCGGCACCGATCTGAGAATAAGCATTGTTCCCTCCACCGGCGAGAGAAACAGCCCCGGTTCCGGCGATCGTCACGGTGCTGGTGATCGCGCCGACCGCGTTGATTCCGCCGTTTCCGATCTGAGTGTAGGCCCCGTCACCCGATCCGGAGGTGAGCCCGACCGAGGTGACGTTTGTGAGCGAAACATTGCCGTGTCGGGTGTAGGTCCCGCCGTTTCCACCGCCGTTGCCGATCTGCGCGAACGATCCGGCGCCGCTTCCGCCACCAATCGTGACAGAACCGGGCTCGCAGAAAGAGACACTCACCGTTGCCGCACTGGTCACGTTGTTACTGAAGCTGCCCGAACCGGTTCCGTGCCCGATCTGGACGAAGGCGTTGTCAGCGGTCCCTCCCTGGAGATTGAGCCCGCCCTGCTTCGCTTGAACATCAATCTTACCGGTGATATCACCGCTGCCATCGGCGCGGAAGCCGATCTGCGTTGAAGCTCCGGCAACGGTATTGCTGGACAGAACGTTGATGGCATAGCCCCTGAGGAATGTGTTCCCCTCGCGGCTGCCCACAGCGAGAGCTTCGGTCTGGGAAGTGCTTCCGATGGTGAGGACGCCCATGTTTTGTCCAAAGCGGTCGCAGTCATTGAAGTCAATCGACCCGGGAATGATCTCCGGCTCACAGACGCCGTTGTTGAAGTTGACGGAAGAGAAATCCTGCACCCCGTCCCATCCGGCCACGAGCGCGACCGTTCCGTCACCCGCGTTCTGGAAGCTGCGGTTGAAGGTGAGGTTCCCCGTCGCCATGACGATGAAACTGAAACTGTGATTTGCGAACTGCGATGCGATCCCGGCCGGAGTCGTCGGCAGATCATAGGTCACATCCCCGGTATTCGTCAGCACGATATTCCCTGCCCCGAGATTGCCCGCGAGGATCGTGCTTTCATTTTCACGGGCCAGAGTATTCCCGCCTACGGCATTCCCGTTCTGGGCGCCGTTCACGACATACTGGTAACCGTTGCCGCCGAGGTAGTTTGTCCCGTTGAGTCCCCCGCTGTCATTGGTGCGGTGAAGCAGATGGGCACTGGTGTTCGCTGCGGTTCCCGCATTGAGATACGAGTCGCCGTCTACAAAGTATTGGATTCCGCCCTCGCGAGTCCCACCGGTGGTTCCGCTGCCGAAGAGACCATAAGTTCCGTGACCATCACCGTGTCCGATCATCCCGTAGCTTCCCGCTGCCCCGGCTCCCGAGCCACCGTTGACGACGAGATCGCCTCCGTTGTCGGCCACCACAAAGATGCGACCGGAGAGATTGCCCCCGGCATTCGTACCGCCGTGACCGATCTGGACATATTGATCGACCCCGGAACCACCCGTCATGGAGACTCCGCCATTGTTGACCAGTCCTGTGACGAGAGTGACTTCGCCACTGTGATTCCCGGCTGCTCCGTAGCCTCCGTGACCCACCTGAGCGTAGGCTCTCGTGCCGGTTCCCTGAGTTCCGTCATTAATAGTGAAAGACCCGTCCGCGTGAACACAGATGTCACCGAGATGGGTTCCGATCGCGCCGCTTCCGCCGTGACCCAGCTGGGTGTAGGCGTCGGCTCCTCCACCGGCGTTCATGAGGATGTTGCCGGCAATTCCCAGGTTGAGTTCACCGTTTGCGAGGCTGGACCCGTTGTTGCCGGTAGCGCCGACCCCGCCATGGCCGATCTGGGTAAAGGCATTCACACCGGCTCCCGAATTGAGAGCGAGATTGCCTGCCGTGGTATTAACAGTGATCGCTCCGTCACTTGTTCCGGTAGAAAGACTGCCACCGTGGCCGATCTGGCTGAACGAGTGATCCCCGCCCGCAGTGACGTTGACGTTCCCACCCAGGGTAAGGTCGATGCTTCCTGATTGAGTTCCCCCCGCAGTGTATCCGCCGTGACCAACTTTGGCGGAGGCGCGGGTTTGGTTGCCGCCCGTAATGCTTAGAGCCGCATTCGGCGCATCGATGACGATGTTCCCGGTGACTGCGCCAGAAGCGAGATCACCTCCGTGACCGATCTGGCCGAAGTTACTCGCAGCGCCAAATGCGGCGCTTCCGCCGGCCACCGAGACTTGAGTGCCCAATGCGTTGATGGTGATGTCACCGGTTTTGGTTCCGCTCGCAGAGGCTCCGCCATGGCCCAATTGGGCAAAGCCCAGGCCGTTGGTGCCACCTGAACCGCCGTTGCCGGCCAGGACTGAAACATTGCCAGTAGTCGTCACCGCGATGTTTCCTGTAAGCGCGCCACCACCGGGGAAGACTCCTCCATGGCCGAGCTGGGCATATGCCGAGCGGTTCCCACCGCCTTGAACGCTCACGCTCGCGGATTGACCGACGACGATGTTGCCAGTGCGATTGCCGTCGGTCGCTGCGACCCCACCGTGACCGATCTGGGCATAGTCGTCGAACCCGGCACCTGCGGTGATGCTGAGCGCACCACCTCCGCCAATAGCTGCACCCATACCGCCGTTGGCGAGCGGGTCGTAGTTGATGAAAATATCTCCATTGTAGCTACCGGTGCCGCCAAAACCACCATGACCGATCTGTGCCGCAGCCGCTCCGGATGTCACCGTGAGTGCTTCGCCTATCACGAGAATCATTCCGTTGTGGCTGCCGTCATTCTGGCGACCACCGTGACCGATCTGCGCAAAACCGGAGTCTCCGGTTCCGCTGAGGACGCTGACGTTGCCCACCGTATCTCCATGATCGGCACGAACAGAGATCATCCCGGAGAGGTTTTTCAGGTTGGCGTTTCCACCTTTCCCGCCGTGACCGATCTGGGCGAAGCTGCCTCCCGCAGTTCCGCTCCGGACCAAGACACCACCGGTCTTCGCCTCGACCATCACGTCACCTGTCGCAGGATCTCCTGACACATCAGTGGTGAACCCAATCTGGGCGTATTCATCCGTGCTGTTCCCGCCCACGACATTGACAGCGTAACCGAAGAGATTGGTCGGCCCGGATTTACTTCCGACGGCCAAGTTGAAGTTTCCTCCATTATTAATCGCATCCATCGAGATCTCACCCGCCGCACTGGAAAACTCTCCCGAGCTGATGGCGAATCCATTGTCATTCCCCCACTGGAGACCGTCACCCTTGGCAGAGGTCAGATCAATGAATCCGGTCGGAACGTTTCCATTCCAGAGGTGGTCAATCTGCGGGAAATTGAGATTGGTTCCGGATGCCCCGCCGGTCCGGGACGGTGCATCAACGATCACTGCGCCGGCGAGGTTGGCACCGGCCACGAGATTAACCGCGCCGGAACCAGGCGCCTGAACTCGGCGGTTCACATCGATGTCACCGGCCGATAGGAAACTGACACTGTTGTTGAGCGCCAGAGGATCGGCATACGATGTCGTGGAGTCAATGATCGTGTTGATGACAATGTTGCCCCCGCTCATTGCGAAATTTCCGTCTTTTAGATTCGGAGTAATGATCCGATCACGAAACGAGTCGGTCACGGTGATCGTTCCACCACTCTGGAGGACTCCATTGTTCAGGTAGCTGAGTCCACTGCGACCGATCACCTCATAGCCCCCACCGAGATTGTCGGCAGGATTGTCGAGAACCTGGTCGGCAAACGGATTGTCGTTGCTCGCCGCCATGTCGAAGGTGTGACCGATCCAGGCGATGCGGTTGGAGGAACGATCGAGCGTGATATGATCGGCGATGACCTGGATGCCGCCCTGACGAGTCCCTCTCGAGTTTGTCGTGTTGTTGTCCTGATCATCACCGTGACCGATGAGGGCATATGACTCAAATCCGGGGCCTGCCTTGACGAGAAGATTGCCATTCACCGAGATCACATGAATATCACCACTCAAGTTCATGGCTACGTCCTGATTGTGACCGCCATGTCCGATCTGGGTGTAGGCCCGGGTATTCGGACCTGAGATCAGGTTGATGTCGCCATAGGAAGAGACCCCGATGTGTCCGGAAAAATTCCCGGTTGTGGTGTGGCCCCCGTGGCCAATCACGGCTGCGGTGTAGTCACCTCCATTGCCGCCGCGCAGATCCACTCCGCCGTTGATGGCCGCGAACTGAATCTCGTCAGATCCGCCCATACCGTCGAAATCGCCCAGGTCATCGAACCAGCCACCGGGAGCCATCTTCGTGTTCGAAAGGCTCGTGAAAAGGTTCCCGCTGCCGGCACTGACGAGAATATTTCCCGAGTGGTCGCCGTCGGAGTCCCACGCTCCACCATGTCCGATGAAGGTCGCGGTGCGGCTCAGACTCCCGCTGTAGAGTCCGACATCACCGGCGGCGCGGATGGTAATGTTGCCGGTGTTGGCACCACTGGTGCTCCGTCCGCCATGACCGATCATTGCAAAGGTATCGTCATCCTTACCGCCGCGAAGTTCAACCGAACCGGTCCGGGCAGTCACGGAGACATTGCCTTTGTTCCCGATGTCGATGTTCCCGTTCGGGTTGTCCGAGTCCCAGCCGCCGTGCCCGAGCATGGCGTAGGCCCCGTCCTGGTCGCCGTGCTCGAACTGCACCCAGAGGTTGGCGGTACCGCTGTCACCGGGATTCTCATTCGGTGCCGCTGCGGTGGTCGTTCCGGGGTTGACGTCCTCCAGGAAGGTCACGTTCGAGGTTCCCTGATCGGAATACACAACGTTGCCAACGTGAGTTCCGGCTGCGATCGTTCTCGCTCCCAGGCCGTCCTGGAAGTCAGCGGTCATGGCAGCATCCGCAGTGAGTGTGCCATCGCCATCGGGATCCGAAAGTGTTCCAATGATGGTGCCATCATCCAAACGGATCGTAATGACAAGACTGCCCGGGACCACTCGATTGTACATCAGGTTGAAGTTGGCTCCGTCGCCGAGGTTGGCAGCGCGGTCCTGGTTGATCGTCGCGTTGTTCGCGTCGGTGCGCGAACCGTGACCGTAGGAGACAAAGTGCCCGTCACCGAGTGCCGGGGTTCCGTCAAAGGAACTCCCGCCGGTGAAGCTGAGATTCCGCTCCGCGAACACCTGAACGTTGGCCGCGTGATCCCCGCGGGCACCCCACCCGCCGTGTCCGAGTTGGACAAAGGCGGAGGCGTCTCCGCGCTCCGCGGTGAAGGTGATGTCGCGGCCCGCCATGACCGTGATGGTTTCCAGCGGATTTCCAGAGATCGAATCAGTGCGTCCGAAGTTGCCCTCGGTGCTCCGCCCGCCGTGCCCCAGCAATGCATAATTACCAATATCCGCCCACTCGTTGGAGGACGAACCACCGGAGGCGAAAAGAACGTCTCCATCCGCTTTGGAACCCAAAGTTAAGTCAGAAGCAATCCCCGCCTGAACCGTAATATTTCCATAATGGTTTCCATGGGACGAAGCGCCGCCATGACCCAGCTGGGCATAATGATTAGTTCCGAATCCGGATCCAGCACTGGGCTCAAAGGTGCGATTGATATCACCGGCGAGAAAGTTGATCGATCCGTCTTTTGCCACCACCCGGATATCCCCGTGGTGCCCGATTGGATTACCGAAGCCATCGACCAGGCCCGTGACGACAGAGTTATCCTGCGACGTATCGGCCTCGTATCCGCCGTGGCCCAGTTGGGTGTAGTTGCGCCCGTCTTCGTTAGTGAAAAGACCAACGGAATAGGTCCCCGCGATGAAGCTGATATCCCCGTTGACTTCGACATCGATATCTCCACTGAATCCAACGGCATCGACTCCGTTTCCGTAACTCCGTGCTCCGTATCCCCCGTGACCGAGTTGGCTGTAGTTCTCGTCCCAATTACCCGACTTGAAGTAGAGCCCGTAGCCGGCCTGCGGACCACTCGCGAATTCACCGGCACGCACCGTGATGTTGCCGCTGTGACTGCCGTCCGACTCGACCCCGCCGTGACCGATCTGGGCCCAGGAGTCATTGTTGTTCCCGGCATTGTCGCCGAGCCCGCCGACATCGTCGATCGATGCAATGAAGCGGATCCCACCTGTAGCGGTGATATCGATATTCCCCGTGTGACTGTCCCGCGAAACATATCCACCGTGTCCGATCTGGGCATAGGTGGCAAAATCGCGCCCCGCCAGAAAGTCGATGTCACCGCCGGAATTGATCATGATGTCGCCGGTGCTGCCCTCGGAAAAAAGCGTGCCCGGGACCGCTCCGGTCACAGGGTCGCGCAGCGCTTCGCGGTAATGTCCGGTGCCCACCCAGGTGTTGGCGCCGCCGTGGCCGATCTGGGCGTAGCCCGCGTTCGCTCCATTCACCGAGTCCGCTCCGCGGAAGAGGATATTCCCGTCGGTGGTGATATCGATGGTGCCGGTGTATTTGCCGCCCGACTCGTAACCGCCGTGGCCGATCTGGGCAAAGGCACCGTTGTGGTTGGTGACCGTGTTCGGTGACAAGGCAGTGCCGTGCAGGGCGGTGAACTCGAGCCCACCCCCGCTTTCCACCGTGATATTCCCCTCAATGTCGGCAAAATTCCGGAATCCACCATGGCCGAGCTGCACACTCGAGTCCGTACCATTGATTCCGAGAGTACCGTCTTCTTCATTGGCGGCGCGGAAGCGAATGTCGGCGCCGACTCCCGTGGTGCGCACGGTGATGTCGCCCTTGAAGGTGCCCAGCTGCGCCTGCACTCCCCATGGCCTGTCGGGATGACGCCACGCAACACCTTCCGTATCGGTGGTCGAGGGAGTCAGGGGATGCACCCCTGGATTGTCCGCGTTGCCCGTTCCGGTGAGCGGATTGATGTAGTTTCTGTAGGGAGCCAGCACGCCGTAGCGGTTCCCGTCGATATCCTCGATGTCGCGGAAGCTCGACTGCCGCCCGCCATGGCCGATCTGGGCGTAGTTCGCCGCCGTGGTGTTGCTCGCGGTCCTTCCCGTTCCCATCACGTCGATGCCACTCGAGGTCTGCACGACGATATCGCTGTCGGCGCGGTTGTCGGTGCCGTCCCCGCCGTGATTGCCGAAGCTCTGGGTGCCGCCATGCCCGATCTGGGCGTAGGCGCTGGTTCCTTCCCCGCCTCGGAGGAGGAGCGAGCCGGCGGTGCTCGTGACATTGATGGCACCGCTGTGACCGTCCCCGAACTGGCTGCCCGGGTCGGGATTTGCGTGGATATTGAAGCCGCCGTGACCGATCTGGGAAAAAGCGCGATCCCCGTTGGCATTGCCCCCGACGAAGGCAATGTCGCCGCCGGCGAGCACGGTGATGTCACCGGTGCGCGTGCCGGGGCGATAGACGATGTTTCTCCCGCTCAGCAGGTTGGCGCTCTGGCGGTAGGCGGGGTTGGTGCCGCCCCACTGGATCGTGGTGGTGCCGTGACTCTCGCGGCCCCCGTGACCGACCATAGCGTAGGATTCGCTGCGACCGCCTTTGAAGCGGATCTCGCCCGAGGCATCAAGATTGATCGCCCCGCTTTGCTCACCGCTGGAGAACACTCCGCCGTGGCCGACCTGGGCGTAGGTGTAGGTCGAGGTGGAGGTATTACCGGTCTCCTCGACGCGATTGGCGTTGAAAAGAATGTCGCCAGAGGAGGCGGTAACAGTGAGATCTCCGCTGTGGTCCCCGCCGCTCTCGATGCCGCCGTGGCCGATCTGGGCGAAGGTTGCCGGTGCGGTGCCTCCCTGGAAACTGACGTTTCCCGAGTTCGCGGTGACGGTGACGTTGCCGCTGAAGCCGTCGTGGAGGGGATTCCCGAGGCCGAGGGCGGCGTTGATGGAGTTGTCGTTAGGGAAAGGAAACTGGCCGGTACCGTCGAAGACATACTGGGTGCCATCGTAATAAAAGGGGATGTTGAAGTCGTCGGCCTGCGTGGTATTGCCGGGCAGGGCCAGGTTGTTGCGGTACTGGCGGAAGGATTGGTAGCCGCCGTGGCCGATCTGGGCAAAATTGAGGTAGCCTGCATTGTTGTCGTGAGATCCATTGAGGCGGTCGCCACCCCGGAAGTTGATCCCGGCGCCGGCGGTGACGTCGATGTCGCCGGTCTTGTCCCCGTATACAAAGAGTCCGCCGTGGCCCATCATGGCCGAACTCTGGCGCCCCTCGGTGCGGTTGTAATGGTTCTCGTCCTGATTGCCGGCAGCATTCAGGACAAAGACGTGCGCGCCATAGGGAACCCGGGAACGATCACTTTGGGAATCCCCGGCCTGAAAGGTGACGGCACCCGCCGCACCGACGGTGATGTTCCCCTCGAGGTTGCCCGTGCTGGCCCGTCCGCCATGACCGACCTGGACAAAATTCCGCCCGTCTACGGAGTTGGCCCGAAAGGTGTTCCCGCCGCCGATGAAATTGATGTCCGCACCCGAGATCACGTCGATATCGCCGTAGTGATTTCCATGCACCGAATAACCGCCGTGGCCGATCATCGCAAAATGACCATAGCCGCGTTCGCCGCCTCCGCTGAAGTCGATATTGCCCGACGCCGTCTCGACGTAGATATCGCCATTGTGTCCCGAGTCCGGCGTCGATGCCGCGAGAGGATTATTGGAGTTGTTGTCGATGCTACCGTTGGCATGTACGGTGAGCCCGCCGTGCCCGATGTGGGCGAAGGCATAGAGAATGTCAGTGATGCCCGAGTTGGTCCGCGTCCCGGTAGACAGATTTGTCGCATATCTCGTCGGATCGGCCACGGTGGCATTGTGCGCGGCAGTCACTGCGGCGACCTCGCTGTTGCCGGTCCCGTAGTAGTTGAAGGCGATATGCTGATTGTCAACGAGACCGCCTCCCCCGCGGAAAGTGATGGTCCCGTCGGCTTTGGTCGTGATCGCGCCGGAGAGAGCGTGCCCGGCAGCCTGATTGCTGTCCATGCCCCCGTGACCGATCTGCACATAGGTGCGCTGGTCGTTCCCGGCGATAGCAGAGATGGAGCCGCCATTCCCGGTAAAGTTCCCCGAAGCGTCCACTCCCGCCCGCACATCGATGTCACCGGAGATGCCGCGATTCACGAAACCGGGATTGCCATCCTCGGCATGAGCGACGGCGAGCGAGTTGCTGGAATACCCGCCATGCCCGACCGTCGCATTGGCGTAGACGGCATCGTTGCGGATACCGGTGCGGTGGTCATAGTTGACGAAAACGTCCGGTTGCGCCGCTGTGTTCGTCACGATGGAGGTTTCGAACTGTATTTCCCCCGTGGCGTAGCTGATCCGCCCCACCACATTGGCGGGATTGCCGTTCTCCACGATGTTGCCGGTGCCGTCGCCGTTGTCTTCGTCCACGAAGTCCGGTGTGGCATTCGCATCGAAAAGGGCCGGTGCCAAAATGGCGAGACGCAACTCGAGAGTACCGGGCTGGATATCGTCGCCGATCAGCTTCGTGATTGCACCGGCACCGGCGGAAGCCGCTTCATCAAGCAGCACGTAGCCGAGACCGCCACTGCCGTAGTAGCCGTTGAATTCGCCAATGTCATTCGCATTGCCGCCATTGACCCCGTTCATTTCCTGAAACTCACCGATGCGGGTCACGACCCGCTTCAGAGCCACCCCGCCGCGGATGTAAATGTCGCGCCCGGCGTAGAGCTCGATCGCCCCCTTGTGACTCCCGTCAAAATTGATGCCTCCATTTCCGATCATCGCCTGGGTGCGGTTGCCGTTGCCGGCCGCGACGACGATATCTCCGGAGCTCCCAAGTGCACGGACCCGGATCGTCTCGTTTGATCTCCCGAGATTCCCCTGGGCATTGCCACCGGCATGCCCGATCTGGGCCCAGTTCCACTTGTCGGCACTGTTGTCATTGCTCATCATGCCGCCGACGACATGGACGCTGCCGTTCTCGGCGATGACGTCGATGTTCCCGTGATGATCACCACTCGTGGCATAGCCGCCGTGCCCGAGCTGGGTCCAGTGGAAACGCCCCTTGCCGTCGCCATGACCCGTGAGATAGCCGTTCGGATCAGCCGGTAGCGCGAGCGGATTGCCATCGCGGTCGAGGCGTTCGCCGACCGGGATGTTGCTGCCGCCCATAAAGCTGATATTGCCGCTGCTGGAGACGAGACTGATGTCGCCGAAGTGGCCCCAGTTCCCGTCACCGGCACCCTCGGTGCCGACAGGGAGGAACGGGTTTGTTGCGGTCTGGCCGAAGAAGCTGGTATTGTCGTTGGTCGCGTCGGCGTCATACCCGCCGTGTCCGATCTGGGCAATGAGGCGACCGTCCTCCCGATATTCGGGGTTGTTGTTCGTGAGAGTTCCCGCGACGAGGGCGACATCACCGGTAACCGCGATATCGATGTCTCCATTCAGACCAAAATAGGTTCGGCCCGGACTGGTCGTGCCAGTGCGGGCATTCAGGCCTCCATGGCCGATCTGCGAATAGGCATCCTGGCGGTCCCCTGCTTTCATGAGGAGCCCGATCCCGTCGGCATTCTCCGTGCCCCTGACGAAAATATTGCCGAAGTGGTTGCCGTCGGCCTCGATCCCCCCGTGACCGAGCTGGGCATAGTTGTAGTAGTCGAATTGGCGCGCACCGCCGTGTCCGGCGAGGAAGCTCAGCCCGCCCACGGTCCCGAGCGGATTTCCCGCACCAATGTGGTCAATCGTGATGTTGCCGCCACTGGAGCCCTTGGTATCGTAACCGCCGTGGCCGAGTTGGGCGAAGCTACGGTGAGCAGCACCACCCTGGAAATTGATGTCGCCCCCCGCGTTGATCGTGATGTCACCCCTGTTGCTGAGAAGATCATTCGCCTTGTTGTTAGGACCATCCGAGTCGTAGCCGCCGTGGCCCAGCTGCACGAAAGCGCGCTCCTTGAGACCCTGCGCGGTTTGAAAAGAGGCCGTAGCCCCGGTCCCGGTCCACGTGCCCACGAGTGGATTGGTAGTATTGTTGAATCTCACGATGCCCCAGTCGTAGTGGATGTCCCCGACTTTGACTCCATCGAGATAGAGGCCATTCGCTTCAGCCGTCTGGCTGCTGCGGTCGTCAGAACTGATTCGGACCACATCGGTAATGACCCTGCCGTCACTCAGAACGATCTGGAGAGATCCGGGAACCACATTCGACAGAATCTCCGCCGTCTGGTAGGCGAGCGTCGCGGTCGCAGGCACTGCCGTATCCCGGAGGTTCGCCAGTTGCACCCACACATAGGTTCCGGCGTTCAGCGCGGCATCGAGAGGAGCACCCGTCACCACTTGATCGATTTTAGGGGCGGCGGGAGCAGCGGAGAAATCCAGTCCACCCCACGCATTGATCGTAATATCTCCGATGTTCACCCCTCTCGCCGCGTAGCCACCATGTCCCAGCATCGCATAGGCTTCGTAGCCGCCTCCAAAGCCGACCGTGGTGATCCCGGTCGTCACCCCATCGAGAGAGCGGTCCGTGGCACGGCGGACGGCCTGCGCCCCCAGAATGCTCGCGTCGAACTTTATCCCGCCCCCGAGGGCATTGACGACGATGTCGCCCGTAAAGCCGTTGATGTCATTCGCGCCCGCCGAGTGACCACCGTGACCCAGTTGGGCATAGTTACGTTCCATATCGCCCGCAACAAAAGTGATGCCGCCGGTGTCCGCGTCGCCGTCGGCATTGCCGCTGTCTCCCGTTCCCGAGGTGACGAAAATGTCCTGGCGATTCGGTATCACCGTGGTGCTGGCGTATCCTCCGTGGCCCAACTGAACAAAACGGTCCTCGGTCTGCCAGTAGCCGGGCTGATTGGTCTGCGGTGTCCCTGTCGCGCTCCCATTGTTGAACCACCAGTAGGCGTAATCCCCCGAGAGGCCGATGGCGTCCTTATCCCCGCTCGGAGGCGAGACAAAGCTGATGTCTCCGCGAGCGGCCACCGTGATCATGGCCGAGTTTTCGGCACCGAGAATACCCCCGTCGGAATCAAGCCCGCCGTGCCCCAGCAACGCATGGTCGCGTAGCATCCGTCCGGCCTGGAACCTGATATCTCCGGAAATCGCGCCCGCTCCCTGTCCCGCAAGGACGGTGATAGTGCCTCCCTTGTCCCCCCTGACGACATCGCCACCGTGTCCGACCTGGACAAAATTGTATCCGTAACCCCAGACCCGGTCCGCGCGGAAGTTGTCCCCGCCGGTCGCGATGACGCTGCCCTTGTCGGCTTCGACCCGGATGTTCCCGTTAAAGCCGGTGGAGGCGGCGAGAGTCGGAGCGACATAGGGATCAGGACCGAGCACGGGCGTGATCGCCGCGGCACCGAAATCGATGACGATGTCGGCAGTGTTGGTCGCGCTTTGATTGGTGCCTCCGTGACCGATCATGGCATGCTGCCAGCGACGGTTGCCGGCGCGGACGAGGACGCCGATGGGCGTATCGGCATTCTCGGAATCCACGTAGGTGCCGCCCGCCGTGACGGCAATGTTTCCGGTGGCGGAGCTGTCGGGGATGATCGTCGTGACACTCGTCCCGCCCGGCATCGTAAAGACTCCCCCGGCGGCGGGAAAATCAGAGTTTTGCCCCCCGTGACCGATCTGCACGTAGCTGCCCAGGTCGGAGCTGTCCGATGCGTTGCCCACCGGCGTCGCTGCGTCAGGAGCGATGAGCGCCCCCGTATTTATGTTCCCGTCACGGATCGCCTGATTGTGCGCCTGGAGCCGAATCGCTCCGGAAGTAGCGGTCACTGTGACGTCTCCGCTGCGGGTCTGGTCCCAGACACTGCGCCGGTTGCCTTCGTATCCCGAGACATGACCGATCGCGGCATACGATCGCGATCCCCGCCCGCCGAGGATCTGGATACCGAGTCCGGCGAGGCCGTTGTTGTCAGCGGCGCTCGTCGGGGCGGAGGTAACACCGTGCGAAATCACCGAGATGTCACCGTGGTAACTCCCGTGGTTTTCCTCGCCCCCGTGTCCGATCAGGGCATAGGCACTGGTATTGACACTCAGGTTGAGCATATCGGTGGTCCCATCAAAGCCGCGCGAGGACATGAAGAGGACATCCCCATCTGCCTCGACCGAGATATCCCCGTCGATGCGCGCGGCGTCCCCGGCATAGTTGGTCCGCCAGGTGCTCGCGAAAAAGGAGCGACGTCCATCGATCGGATCGATCGTGATGCCGTCGCGGGTGGTCATGGAGTTCAAGAGGATGCTGACGCTCTGGCCGCCGAGGCTGGTCGCGGTCTGTCCTCTCTTCCACTCAGTCCCATCCTGCAAGACCCCCCCGTGGCCGATCTGCACGAAGCTGGCAGTCGTGCCGCCCCGTGCGTCAACCCGGCCGCTCATCGCCGCCGTGATATTGCCCGTCGTGCCCCAACCGGCCCCGCGGAATGCATTGAGGCCGAGCGTATCCACATCTCCTGTCCCGAATTCGGTCCCGCCGAGCAGAGCGATGTAGTCCTTGCTCTGCACGTTCCCGAGGGCCGAACCCCACCATTCGTTGATGACAACACCGTTGTGGCTGCGTGATAACTCATACTCGACCCCGTTGTCACTGAATCCGACCTGGGCCCAGCCATGACCGATCGAGGTGCTGCCGCGAAGGACCAGATCCGCCCCCGCAAAATTCGTGTCCCCCCAGCGACTCCCCACGGCCACACCGGTGCGAGAGTTGGTAGCCCCCACATAGATCGATCCACCGAGTAGCCCCGCCGCATCATTACCGGCAGCCCCGTCGTTCATCGTCGACAGCACGAGCGAGAAATCGAAGTCGCCGAGAGTCAGACCGGACGAACCGTCCCAACCCGCGACGACATTGACGCCGCCGGCACCTGCACTCTGCACCGCCGTATTGATCCGCACGTCTCCCATCGCCAACAGACTCAGCGTCCCGCCGGCTGTCCCGGCGCTATCCTGGTACCACTGCACCCGGTCCGCCTGGGCATTCGTGTTATTGTCAGTGCGTCCCACGGTGATATTACCCGCATCGGCGCCCACCCCGAAATTGGTGGAGATCACGACATTATTTCCCGCGTCCAACTGATCCGACAGCCACACGTTGCTGATCGTGCTGCCACCGATCGAAGACGCTCCGGTCGCGGATATGGTGATATTAGTGGGATCGAGAAGGAGGGTTCCGGAACTCCCCTCGCTCGCCGTCAGATCAATATCCCCGCTCACCGCGAGCGTTTCCCGGCCCGATATCTCGGCAAAGCCGCCCTTTGTCACACCGCGGGCTGACAAATCGCCATTGAAAATCGTGTCTCCATCGGACCACACGATCAGGTTGCCGCCCCTTCCGCTCCCGGTCGCATCGGCACGCAGGACCGCTCCGTCATCAATGATGACCCGGTCGGCATTCATCACTTCGGCATCTCTTCCCTGAAATCCTCCGCCGATCCTGGCGGTCCCCCCTCCTCCATCACCCGAAGCGTCCACGAGAGCGGTGCTTCCGATCTGAACCTCACGACCCTCAATGACGACGTCACCTCCGCGACCCGTTGCCGCCGAGACATCAATGGTGCCCCCGACCTCGGCACGTTCGCTGGCTGCAATGCGGACATTCCCGCCCCTAGCACGCATCATTCCATCCACCTTCGCATAGGCCGCTTCTATTTGGATACGACCACCGCTGCCCACTCCCGGAGAAGTCGCTTGAATCGACCCGCTGTTTCGGACTGATCCCCCCACTCCGCGGAGGTAGACCTTCCCGCCCGAAGTGACGGCTCCCGTTGCACGGATCGAGCCCTTGTTATTGATTGCGAGGGCAAACATGTTACCGTGAGCCTTCAGCTCAACTGCCGCCCCCTCGATCGTGCCGTCGTTGAGGATCCCGGTGCCACTTACGCCGGCGCCCTTCGAACGCACGAAGAGACGCTCCCCCTTGTTACCGTTGGCCGTCAGTAGCACTTCCTCCCCTGCCGCAAGTCCGACGGTGCCGCTACTCGCAGTGATCGATCCGCTGTTTCTCACGGTCCGGCCGATCAGAAAGACGTCGCCGCCGATGCCGTTGATCCGACCCATATTGGTCACATTCTCTCCGGCTCCTTTAAAGGTCATGTCGCCCCCGGCGAGGAATTCCCCGTTCTCGAGATCGAGAGTCGAGAGCACCAGCCCGTGAACGTCGATGGTGCCCCCCGCACCCACCAGGATCCCGTTCGGGTTGATCACAAAGACATTCCCGTTCGCCTTGAGCGCCCCGTGGATTGCGCTCGGGTCCCCCCCGGTGACCCTGTTGAGCACGGCGGCATTTCGATTCGGCTGGCGGAACTGGGTCAGCTCCCCGACATCGATTGAGAAGCTTTCCCAGTCAATGATGGCACTGTTACTGCTCTGTCTAATTTGGAGATTGTTTCCTCCACCTCCACGAATATTTACATCACCGTGGACGATTGTGCCTCCGCGAGGATTTGCCTGAATTGGATTTCCTGTGAAAAAAAGCGCCGGAATCAGAGCAGATAAAATTAGAGCCTTGAACCCGGGGCGACGGAGGAAATAGACCACGCCGGCTTCGGCGGATTGGTGATAGGTCATAAACTATTGGAGTGAGGGGGTTTAACAGGGCACGGACGTTGACCTCCGATCGACTACTGTTTTACCAGTAAAACAGGTGATTAATAAACAACAAAATGATGTAAAAATTCCACTACAAAGATATAGCAAAAGCGCTAGTGGGATCAGGGGGGTTTTCCATTGTAAATCACACGTTTAATCTACATGCACATTTCACTGAAACTACACTAAACCTACTCATTCCTCTGCTAAATACAGAATTCCCCCTGCATCGCATGCCCGCCAATATTGCCGACGCGCGCACTCTCACCGGGATCGTTGAGTCGGGGGGGCATACGCAACCAGACCCGAGTAATTTCGGGCGATGCAGCGGGAAGTGAGGTCCCCATGGCGCTGCCAAAGCAGCCGCTAAACCGCGAACTCAATCAAGTTTCCACGACACTTCAAAGGCAAAACCAGGCAACCTCGGCTGCCGGTGCCGCGAATTACACTTTCAGCGACTCTCACGAATTCCCGGAAACAGAAGAAAAATACATTTCTGAATGTTCTTTTTTTCCCACAAGCCCCGGGAACGATTTTTTTCCGAACGGTGGCTTGATCACTCCCCTGGCAAGCCCTGAAGCAGGGAGCAAAACTCAGCAACTCCAGACGTCCGGGAGACTGCCGCGATCGCTACGGCGGGTGCCTCCTGCGACAGACCCTCTCCCCTGCCAGGGAGACGGTCCCCAAAGACCAGGGCCGGCACTCCAGGGTCAATCAATTTCATTCGCGCTTTTCATCTGGAAGATACTCTCCCCGAAGAACCCGTATTGACCGTACCCCTCGTAGAAGAAGTTCGTCTCACCGGGACCGGTGAATTCCTCCTCGCGATCACGCTGCCAATCATCCGTGGTCCAGTCGTCCGGAAACAACAAGAGCAGGTTGGGCGCAGGATCGACAGGAGGTAGCGGTCCACCAGGTCCACCAGGTCCACCAGGTCCACCAGGTCCACCAGGTCCACCAGGTCCGCCCGGTCCACCCGGCACGAAAGGTGCCGGCCCCAGCAGAATGGTGTCATAGTAGAACGCGAAACCCGCCGCATTCGCCGGGGCAGCCCCCGTCCCGAAGGTGTTGCCGTGCTCGTTGGGTGTCGAGCTCGGGGTCCCGATGATGTTAATGGTGTATTCATCGATGCGCTGCATCGGCGAAGGATCTGTGGGAGCACCGCTCCACACCGCCCCGTTCAGCACGGCGCCCGCAGCGATCTGGTTGTTCCCGCGACGAGGCAGGTAGAAGCGCAACTCGTCTTCACCATGGAACTGGCTTGCCGCGTCGGCGATGAGACGGCCGGCAGTCTCATCGACGGGATTGTCCCGGCTCACCGCGATCTGGGTCGATCCTCCGATGGCGGTAGCCGCCGAGAGATTGTTGACGTGACCGACCATAGCTCCCGTGAGACTCACATCACTCCCGGCCGAGACCCTGATATCACCACTGCGGTTTCCTGTTCCACTAGAAGCGGCGAGAGCGCCGCGCAGGTCGTCTCCGTGGCCGATCTTGGCGTAGGAGAGGTTGCTGAGGTTCGGAGCGGTGATCTCGATGCTCCCGCCGGCGGCGACATTGAGGTCACCAGCCATATTTCCATCTGTAGAACTCCCGCCATGGCCGATCTGGGAGTATGCAAAAGACCCGGAACCACCGGCCATCGTGATATCGTTGGCAACATTGACGTTGATCGTTCCTCCCAATCCTGCAACCGTCGCACTTGGCCCGCCATGCCCGATCTGAGCGATAGCCTGCAGCCCGCCACCCCCCCGGGCGGTAAGATCTCCGGCCGAGATCACATTGATTACCCCTGTCAGGCTCGACGTGAGGCTCCCGATCGCACGATGACCGATCTGCGCATAGGCATTCGAAGCATTCGCACCGATCAGAGAGACGCCGCCCTCCTTCGCTACTACGAGGATCGAACCAGTGGGATTCACCCCCGCGAGAGGACCAAAGCCGACCTGGGCGAATCTACCGCCGACCGAATTCCCGATCAGCTCCACAGCATCTCCGAGAACCGTTGTAGTGCCACCAGCGGTGCCCACCGCCACACCCGATAGCTGCGATCCGCCACCGATCGAGGCAACCGCAGCATTGTTCCCCCAGGCGGTCGGATCCGAGTAGATTGCCGAAATGTCGATCGCACGCATGGGGACATTGTCGAGGAAATCCAACGCAGGACTCAGCTCGTCCCAACCGGCCACCGCATTGATATTCCCACTCCCGGCATTCTGGATGCTGCGCAGGACAGTGAGATCGCCCGTCGCCAGCACGTTGAGCGTGCCAGCGGAGTTATAGCTCAGAGGGAGATCCATGACGAGATCACCAATGGCCCCGAAGGTGGCGCCCCCTCCTCCGTTGAGGTGGTCGCGTGCGCCCATGAGAGCGGTGAGAGCTTCATTGACGACATACGAGGTGGTTCCATCCGCCCCGTTCCCGATCAGGGAGAACTGGTGACCGGCAGTGAGACCGTTATTCGCCGCCTGGCTGCGGTGACCGATGCGTGCCAGAGACGTCGTCCCGACCGGCGTGATCTCCCAGTTGGCAGCCTCGACGTAGATGCTGCCCGAGCGCGTGCCCAGTGGCACGCTCGCGACAGCGTTTCGGAGCGAGCCGTGGCCGACGAGAGAGTATCCCTCGCTCCCTGCCCCGGCCAGCACTCGCAGGAGTCCGGTTTGGGAAATGACCGAGATGTCCCCGCCGAGAGTCATGTTCAAGGTTCCATCCTCCCAGCCACCGTGACCGATCTGGGTGAAGGACCGCGCTGCGGTGCCGCCTTGCAGAGTGATGTCACCGTTGGCCGCCACGCCGACGTTGCCGGTCATCGTGCTGGTATTCCCCACTGTGTTCCCGGAGGAGCGGCCGCCATGGCCAATCTGGACCCATGAGTCGGTGAAGGTGCCACCGGTAAGGGTGACCTTGCCAGCGCCGCCGGCGACCGTTGCGAACTGGATCCCGTCGGCAATGCCGTCGCGATTGAAATCACCGAGGTCATCAAACAGCCCAAGACCGAGTGAGGTATCGAGCCCCCCGCTACCGGCACTTATGCGGACATTGCCCGAGTGATCCCCGTCGGCATCCCAGCCGCCGTGACCGATCTGCACATAGGCCCGGTCCTGCTGGCCTCGGGCCTCGAAGCGGACGTCCCCGCCAGCGCGCATCACCACGTCTCCGCTCGCAGCACCTTTGGTTTCATACCCTCCGTGACCCACTTGAGCGTAATTGTTGAGAGAGAACCCGCCGCTAACACTGATGTCGCCTCTCGCTGCCACGCTAATGTTTCCGCTGCTACCGAGTGCGGTATCGTTGTTCGGGTCGTCGGCGTCGTAGCCGCCGTGACCGATCTGGGCATAGGCACGGTCCGTGCGAACGTGCTCCATGCTAACAATGACATTGGCCGCCCCTCCCTCTGCCCCGGGATTCACCCTGGTCGTGAAGGTCAAATTGCTGGCGGCATAGTTCACCGTGCCGACCTGTTCCCCGGCAACCAACTGCACTCCGCCTACCAGCTCCGTGAAATTGGATACGACCCTGAGCACTCCCGCCCCATCGTCCTCTACCGTTCCGATGCGGCTTCCCGCGTCGTTGTAGACCTCGATTCGCACTGAATCGGGAATGACACCGTTGACCGACCGGAAATTCAGCACGCCCGCCGCAACGCCGCCGGTAACCGCCTGCAACAAACCGGCACGGTCCGTGTTCTGGTTCAGTTCGCCCGCATTTGCCGTGCTGACATGGTAGTAGCGGGAATAGATCCCATTACCGAGGGTCTGCGTGCGGGAGAACTGCCCTGCGAGGACAGAGACATCGCCCCCTGCAAAGACCTGCACATTGCCCATGTGGTCTCCCCGACCATTGGTGCCCCCATTTCCGATCCGCGCATAGCTATCGACTCCGTTGCCCGCGTGGACCTCGACGTCACCGGCGGCCATCACCGAGGTGATGTCTCCGCTGCGCCCCTGTTGTCCAGTGGCGGACCTGCCGCCATGTCCAATCTGGGCGAACTGCTGGCTCTCGTCCTGATCCGCATAGAAGCGGCCGCCGAGCACACGAACGTTGCTGTCAACGCTGTTCCCCGTCTGCACCGCAGCATCGTTGAAGCCGGCGTGTACTGTAATATTTCCCGAATGATTGCCGACCGCATAGATTCCCCCGTGGCCGATCATGGCGTAGTGGTGACGCCCGCCGCCGTAGGAGTCATTGCGCGTGATGCCGTTGTTCTGGAGACCGTCGTAGATACCGGCAAAAGGAGCGCCGCTGGGGAGGATGCTGCGCAGGTGATCTCCCGCGAGCACGTTGACACTACCCTGCTGGCTGATGACGGTGATCGCACCATTGTGACCGATCCCGTTTCCGTAGCCGGGGCCACCGGTGACACCGATGTCGCCGTTGAGAGAAACGTCCGCATCGTAGCCTCCGTGGCCGATTTGAGCGTAGAGGCTGCCATCGTCCACGGTTTGCGCGGCAGTGGACCCGCCCCGGTTGAGAACGCCTGCCACGAGATTTACATCACCGATGGAGTCGATGTAGATGTTGCCTGAGTTTCCTTCCATCCCGGCAACCCCGTCACCCGTTCCGGAACGGGAGGCATTGCCGCCATGGCCGACTTGAGCATAGTTGTTGTCGCGAGACCCGGCCTGCAACTGCATCCCGATGCCACTATAGCCGGCCGCGATAGCACGGTTCGTGTGAATGGAGATGCTTCCGGTGTGGGTGCCCCGCGCGGTCTGTCCGCCATGCCCGATCTGGACATAGGCGTTGCCCGAATCGTAGTATTCGCCGTTTCCACCCGTGAAGATGACCCCGCCGCCGATGCGCTCGGTCGCAGACCCGATCGAGATATTTCCGCTGTTGCGACCTTCGGTAAGATACCCGCCATGGCCGAGTTGGGCGTAGCCCTGCGCGCCGACACCACCCTTGAAGAGCACGTCACCGCCGGCAAAAAGCGAAATATTGCCCGTATTCCCGGGGCCGCTCGCGCCGGACAGCCCACCATCCGGATTGTCGCTGTTGTAACCGCCATTGCCGAGTTGAGCGTAGCTGCCGGCAATCTCCAGTGACTCATACGACACCCTGACGATGTTCGCGAAGGCGGGAGACGCTGCATTGTTTGGATTCACGTCACGAGTGAAGGTGATGCGACCGTTTGTGCCGGTCCCTCCCGTGTACCAGATCGTTCCCACGACATCGCCGACACTGAGACCGAGAGTGCCAAGAACACCCGGATCTCCGGCAGTCACCACGATATTTCCATTCCCATCGTCTCTGAGAGTAGGCCCATTTGGAATGGTAATGACTACGGTTCCGGGGACGACATTGCTGCCTTCGAGATCGTAGATCGCATCACTCGTTTGTGAGCCAAACTCGGTCGCCCGGGTAAGGTCAAAGTTCTTCTCCTCATCGGAGACCAAGTGGCGGCCCTGCGCAGCAGAGAACTCAATAGTGCCTCCTGCACGGACAGATATATTCCCGCTGTGGTCGCCGCGCGATTCGCGGCCGCCATTGCCCAACTGCACCGGGCTGTCCTGGCTGTTGCCGGCGCGGAAGAGGATATCCCGGCCCGCCGTTACAGAGATGAGCTCACCGACTCGCCCTTGATTGCCCACGGCAGTGCGGCCCCCGTGGCCCAGTTGCGCGTAGTTGACCAACTCGTTGTCGTTGTCCTCACTCGAGCCACCGAGGAAGACGATGTCGGTCGCGGCGTTCACGGTGATGTTCCCGTAATGATCCCCGCGGGCCTCATAGCCACCGTGGCCGAGCTGTGCCGAGTGGAAGCGGCCTTCACCGGTTCCGACACTCCTCTGATCGGCCCGGTTGGCATCGCCGGCACCGAAGAAGATGCGACCTCCGGAGGAGATCACGCTGATGGCGCCATTGTGACCGATTCCGTTGCCGGTGACGTGACTTCCATCCTGCGTGACATCGACATCGTAGCCTCCGTGTCCGAGCTGGGCATAGAGTCTCGCGTTCTCGTCGCTATTGAAGAAATTGGCAGTCCCGCCGACGAAGGTGATATCGCCGAGCGCCGTGACGCTGATCGCTCCCGAGAGGCCCTGCTCGGCCCCCACTGCACCGTAGGTTCTGGAGGAGAATCCTCCATGCCCCAGTTGGGTGAAGTTATCCGTCCAGGCACCGGCCCGGAAGACGATACCCTGCCCCGCCTCGGCATGGCTTGCAGCAAACCTGCCGGCGGTCACCGTGATGTTGCCCGAGTGAGTGCCGTCCGAGTCATACCCGCCGTGGCCAAGCATGGCATGGGATCCTTCATTACCACCGGGATTTGCACGGGCCAGGTCAGTGTCGAGGTAGTCGACCCCACCTGCGAAGAGGATGCCACCTGCGGCAATGACCTCGATCGAACCCGTGTGGCTGTCCCTCGAGGTCCAGCCTCCATGCCCCAACTGAGCATAGGTCTGCGCATCGCGCCCGGCGAGAAACTCAATATCGCCTCCGGAATTGACGAATATGTTGCCTGTGCTGCCCACTGATAGAACGGCTGCGGGCGCAACACCGGTGACGAGGTCACGAATCGCCTCACGATACTGGGCGGTCCCTTTCCATGTAGTGTACCCGCCATGCCCGAGCTGCACGTAGCCGAGGTTTGCACTATTGATAGAGTCAGCCCCCTGGAATCGAATGTCTCCCTGCGTAGTGACACTAATATTTCCCGTGTATTTGCCTCCGGATTCGAAGCCTCCGTGCCCGATCTGGGCGAAGCCGAGATTGTGGTTGGTATTGACATTCGGCGCCAGGCCGGTGCCCTGCAGGGCGGTGACCTCGAGTCCTCCCGCGCTATCCACCGTGATATTGCCCTCCACATCGCCGAAGACCCGGAAACCGCCGTGTCCCAACATGACGTAGGATTCTGTCCCGTTGATCCCGAGGGTACCCTCTGCCGCGTTTGGTGCGAGGAAGCGAATATCGGCCCCGGCTCCGGTCGTTCGCACTGTGATATCACCTTTGAAAGTGCCCAGAGTAGCGCGAGGACCAAGGCCCAAGCCCTCCAACCCGGTGGTATTGGTATTATTGAGGAACGGAGTCAAAGGATGCAATCCTCCATTATCGACATTCACCACTCCCGTGATGGGGTTGGTATAACCGGTGTATGGCTGGAGTCGCGCATAAAGCGCCGCATCGATGTCCTCGATGTCGCGGAAGCTGGACTGCCTGCCGCCGTGCCCGATTTGGGCCTGGTTGGCCGGCGACGCGTTGGTCGAAAAGCGACCGCGGGCCTTCACATCGACGCCTGTAGCCGCTTGCACAAGGATATTGCTGCTCATGCGATTATCGCTGCCGTCACCGCCGTGGTTGCCGAAACTCTGGGTGCCGCCGTGCCCGATCTGGGCGTGGGCGTTGGTTGCCTGACCGCTCTGTAGAAGAATCGCCCCGCCACTGCTCACCACATTGATAGCGCCGCTGTGCCCGTCACCGAACTGGCTGTTCGGATTGGGATTGGCGTGGATATTGAAGCCGCCGTGACCGATCTGGGTGAAGGCCCGGTCGCCGTCGAGGCTGCCGCCAATCATAGAGATGTCCCCGCCGGCGAGTACGCTGATGTCGCCCGTGCGCGTGCCGGGCCGATAGAGGGTATTGGCCGAATAGAGGAAGTTGCTTCCGCGACGGTAGGTGGTGGTTCCGCTCACCAGACCATTCACGGTTCCGTGGCTTTCGCGCCCACCATGGCCGATCATCGCGTAGGCGTCGGCGCGCCCCCCTTTGAAGTCGATCCTGCCGGATGCGGAGACAGCGATCGCCCCGCTCTGCTCCCCGCTGGAGTAGGAGCCCCCGTGACCGATCTTGGCGAACATATTGCTCGCAGTCGAGGTCGAGCCGATCTCCTGAATCCGGTTGGCGCTGAAGCGGATGTCGCCGCCGAGAGCCCGGACCGAGATGTCGCCGTTGTGATCGCCTGCGGTCTCGACTCCGCCATTACCGATCATCGTGAAGGTGCCCATCCCGGTGCCGCTCGTAAAACGAATGTCCCCGTTCGTGGCGGTCACGTTGACGTTTCCGCTGAATCCGTCGTTGAGAGGGAGACCCAGTCCGACCGGAGCGTTGATGCTGTTGTCCACCGACCAGAAAAACTGCCCGGTGCCGCTCGGGCCGAAAGTGCCGTCGAAGATATACTGAGTCCCGTCCCACCAGAAGGGAAGGTTCCAGTCATCCGAGGCACTGGCGGTGGCGGGAAGACCCGGGACCGTGTTGTTGACCCGGTTGTGACGCCATGCCGCGTAACCACCGTGGCCGATCTGGGCAAAGTTCAGGTAGCCGGCGTTGTTGTCGAGAGAGCCTTCGGCGCGGTCTCCCCCGCGGAAGTTGATCCCGTTTCCGGCGGTGACTGTAATCGTACCGGTTTTGTCGCCGTAGACATTGTCTCCCCCATGTCCAATCTGGGCACGATTGAGACGGCCCTCGGTGCGGTTGTAGTGATTATCATCCTGATTGCCGAAGAAATTCAGAACGTTGACATGCGCCCCGTAGGGGATTGCGGCACGGTCACTTTTGACATCCCCACCCTGGAAGTTAATGGCACCGAGTGCATTTACACCAATGTCCCCGAGAAGATTCCCCGTGCTGGCACGACCGCCATGTCCGATCTGGACGAAGTTCCGGGCTTCCGCAGTGCTCGCCCGATAAGAGTCGCTTCCGCCGGTGAAATTGATATCGGCACCCGAGTTCACCTCGATGTTCCCGTAGTGATTCCCCAGCACGGAGTAGCCGCCGTGGCCGATCATGGCAAAGTGTCCGTAGCCGCGCACTCCACCCCCGGTGAAGTCGATGTCGCCGCTATTCGTCCTCACGAGGATGTTTCCGTTGTGCCCTGTCGTGGGCGTGGAAGTAGCCGCCAGCGGGTTGTTGATGTTGTTGTCCAGGGCATTGTTGGCATGGGCACTGACTCCGCCGTGACCGATATGAGCAAAGGCGTAGAGGATGTCGGTGATCCCTGAGAGGGATCGCGTCCCTGCGCCCAGTGGGGTTGCATAGTCAGGCAAAACCCGGTCGAGATCCGACGCCACCGTCACGGCCGTCACTTCGAGGCCGGTCGGCCCGTAGTAGTTGAAGCCAATATGCTGGTTGTCTTTCAAGCCGCCGCCGCCGCGGAAGTTGACCCTCCCGTCTGCCATGGTCGTGATATTTCCGGAGAAGGCGTGGTTTGCCGGGGTTCCGGAATCCATCCCGCCATGACCGATCTGCACGTAGGTGCGCTGGTCGTTGCCCGCGATGGCAGTGATCGAGCCGCCACTACCGGCGAAATTGCCGAGGGCATTCACCCCCGCACGCACGTCGATGTTACCCGAGATACCACGGTTCACAAATCCCGAGGCCGCCTCGGGATGGGTCTCCACCCGCGAGCCAGAGGCATAACCGCCGTGGCCGATCGTGGCGTTGGCGTAGATCGCATCGTTCCGTATCCCGGTGCGGTGCGAGTAGTTCACGAAGACTTCGGGCTGGGCCGAGTTGTTCGAAGGGACGATCGCCTGGGTGAACCTCACTTCGCCGCTGGTGTAATTGATCGTTCCCACCACATTCGACGGGTTTGCCGTCTCGACAATATTCCCGGCTCCGTCGTCCCTGAATTCAGGGGTCTTGGCAGCGTCGAAGAGCGCCGGTGCCGCAATCGCGAGACGGAACTGCACCGTCCCGGGCTGGATGTTCTCGCCGATGAGCTTGGTCAGGGCGCCCCCGCCGGCGGAAGCCGCCGCGTCGAGCATCACATAGCCCAATGCCCCGGCACCCGCGCCGACAAGAGTACCATACCCGGTGCCGTTCCCATAATAGGCATTGAACTCGCCGATGTCGTTGGCATTGCCCCCGTCCACGCCGGTCATCTCCTGGAACTCGCCGATGCGCCGCACCACCCGATCCAGAGCCATGCCGCCGCGCAGATGGATGTCGCCACCGGCATACGCCCGAATCGTCCCCGTGTGGCTGCCGTCGAAGTTGAGCCCGCCATTGCCGATGAGGGCCTGGTTGCGGTTCCCCTGGCCGGCGATCACGGCGATGTCACTTCCCGCCCGGACCCGGATCGTTTCACCGGTGCGCCCGAGGTGCCCGAACGCTTCCGCACCGCCGTGACCGATCTGGGAGAAATTGTATTTCGCATCCGATTCATCGTTGCTCATCATGCCGGCAACGACATTTACGCTCCCGGTCTCGGCAGTGACCGTGATGTTGCCATAATGGTCGCCGCTGGTGGCGTATCCGCCGTGACCGAGCTGTGCGGAGTGGAGGCGTCCTCTGCCATTCCCGTTGCCGGTGAGGAAGCCGTTCGGATCAGCCGGCAGCGGTATGGGGTTGCCGTCGAGATCGAGGCGACCCGCCACCGGGATATTGCTCCCGCCCATGAAACTGATGTTGCCGGTGCTGGAGACCAGCGTGATGTCGCCGAAATGCCCCCAGCTCCCGTCTCCGGCCCCGAGAGTGCCGAGGGGCAGCGCCGGGTTGCTGCGGGTCTGCCCGAAGAACGAGGTGTTATCATTCGTGGCATCGGCATCATAGCCGCCGTGACCGAGTTGGGCGAAGAGCCGCCCGTCGTCGCGGTAGCCGGGATTGGTCGTCGAAAGAGTCCCCGCCACAAAAGCCACGTCGCCGGTCACCTGAACGTCGATATTGCCATTGAGGCCAAAATACGTACGTGTCGGGGTGACAGTGCCCGTGCGGGCGTTCGTGCCGCCGTGTCCGAGTTGCACGTAGGCATCCTGACGGTCACCCGCTTTGAAGAACAAGCCCATCCCGTCGGCGTCTTTCGTCCCGCGGATGTAGATGCTTCCAAAATGGTTGCCATCCGCTTCATACCCTCCGTGGCCGAGCTGGGCGTAGTTCTGGTAATCGAATTGGCGGTAACCGCCGAAGCCTGCGAGAAAACGGATTCCTCCAACGCTATTGGCGGCATCCACACTGTCGATCGTGATATTCCCCGAGCTGTAGCCTTTGGTATCGTATCCGCCATTGCCCAACTGCGCGTAGCTTCGGTGGGCGGCACCACCCTGAAAGCGGATGTCTCCTCCTGCATTGAGAGTGATGTTCCCCGAGTTGCTGAGAAGGTCGTTCGCTTTGTTGTTCGGCCCGTCAGCATCGTAGCCGCCATGACCGAGCTGGACATAGGACCGCTCCTTGAGCCCCTGGGAAGTCTGGAAGGTAGCGACCGCTTCCGTCGTCAGACCGGAGACGACGGCACCGGCAACTCCGCCCACCTGGAAGCGGACAAGACCATTGTCGTAGTTGATTTGCCCTATCGTCGTCGTCCCGTTGAGGACGAGGTTGCTGGTGCGATCATCGGACGTAGCATTCGGCAGATCGGTGATGACCCCGCCATTCGAGAGCACGATGCTCACGGTTCCGGGGACGACGTTTGAATACTGTTGGGGCATCTGGTAACGGAAGGTCGAAGCCACCGGGACGGCCGTGTCGACCAGGTTCCCGAGCGCGACCCAGACATTGGTGCCCGCACCCAGCGCCGCGTTGATTGGCGCCCCGTTCACGGAACGAGCGGTCGTGCTGGAAGCCGGTGCTGCAGCGAAGGAGACTCCGCCCCATGTATTCACCGTGATATCACCAACGTTCGTGCCCCGGGCAGCATATCCACCGTGGCCTAATTGAGCATAAGCCTCAATCCCGCCGCCCTGTCCCCGCAACACCGCCACATTCCCCGCGACACCGTTCACCACCGGGAAATTCAGATTCACGCCGTTCAACGAGACATCGGTGACCCGGGTGCTGATTTGCGCTCCAGTGACGCTGCCGTCGAAGTTCACGCCACCCCCGTTCGCGGTGACAACGATGTCTCCGGTGTAGCCGGCGGCCGTGCTGGCGGTGGCACTGTGCCCCCCGTGGCCGAGTTGGGCGTAGCTGCGGTCGGTATCGCCTGCCACGAAATTGACTCCCCCGGTCGCTTTGTTGCCATCAGCATTGAGGAGGTCGCCGGTCCCCGAGATCACGGTGATGTCCTGCTTGTTCGCCATCAGCGTCGTGCTGAGGTAGCCGCCGTGCCCGAGTTGTACGAAGCGATCCGTCGTCACCCAGTTGTTGTTTCCCGTGTTCGGCACGCCACTCGCGCTCCCATTATTGAAAAACCAGTAGGCCCAGTCTGCAGAGAGATTGAGCGCATCGTGCGACCCACCGGTCGGAGAGGTAAAATCGATATTTCCGCGGGCTCTGACTTGTATCCCGGCGGTATTGGTCAGTCCGTCGATCGCGCCGTCGCTATCGTAACCACCATGCCCGATCATCGCAAAATCGCGCTGCATGCGTCCCGCCCGGAAGAGGATGTCTCCGGATGTCGCGCCGGTTCCCTGGCCAGCCAGAACCGAGATAGTTCCACCTTTGGGACCTCGCACGGTATCACCGCCGTGACCGATTTTTGCAAAATTGAACCCGTAGCCCCAGGCGCGATCCGGGCGGAAAGAATCTCCCCCTGCGGCGATGATGCTGCCTCTAACAGCCTCGACCGTAATGTTCCCGTTAAATCCCGTGGAGGGGCTCAACACGGGCGTGCCGAACGGCAGGCTTGCAGAGCCACCGAAGACCGGCGTCTGCGAGACCGTGTTGATCGCATTGTGATTCGTGCCACCGTGACCGATCATGGCAAGCTGGGTATTCCGGTTGCCCGCCCGCACGAGAACACCAATCGGAGTATCGGCGTTGGCGGGATCGACGTAGGTGCCGCCTGCGGTGACAGTGATGTTCCCCGACATGGAGGCATCGGGCACGATTGTTGACACCACCGTGCCACCGGGCATGGTGAAGAGACCGCCAGAGGCGTGAAGAACCCGACTGACCCCTCCATGACCAATCTGCACGAAACTGGTGAGGTTGGAGGCGTCGGAGGCATTGCCGGCCGGCGTTGGGGTGTTGGCATCGACAAGGGTGCCGGTATTGAGGTCACCTATCCGGATCGACTGGTTGTGCGCCTGAAGGCGGATCGCTCCGGCTACGGCATTGACGCTGATGTTTCCGCTGCGGGTTTGATCCCAGATGCTCCGGGAATTGCCTTCGTAGCCCGATCCGTGACCAACCACGGCAAAGTCTCGAGTTCCGCGCCCGCCCAGGATCTGTACGCCAAGCCCGGCGAGTCCGTTGTTGACGAGGGCCGTCGGGGTGGCCGTCACACCGAACGCCGTGACGGAAATATTTCCGTGAAAGCTGCCTTGGTTCTCCGCTCCACCGTGGCCGATCATCGTGTAAAGCCCGTCATCTGCGTTGGTCACCTGGTCGTCCGTGGCCCCGACGAAACCTCGGTTCGCCAGCATGAGAACATCTCCACCGGCAGTTACGGAAATGTCGCCATTGATGCGGGCCGCATTACCCGCATAGTTCGTCCGCCATGCACTGCCGAAGAAGGAAAAACGGCCGTTAGTCGGGTCGATGTTAATGCCATCACGGGTGGTCATCGAGTTCATTACGACTCCTGGGCTGACGGTGCTGCCGCCGAGGTCCGTCACCGTTTGGCCGCGCTTCCACTCCGATCCATCCCGCAAGGTTCCGCCATGCCCGATCTGGGTGTGGCTTGCCGTCGTACCGCCTCTTGCATCGACCCGACCGCTCATGCCTGCCGTGATAGCGCCGGTCGCGCCCCAGCCCGAGCCGCGGAAGGCCCTGGTTCCCAGAGCACCGGTATCCCCCGTCCCGAACTCTGTCCCGCCGAGGAGAGCGATGTAGTTTTTCCCCTGAACATTGCCCGCTGTGCTGCCCCACCACTCGTTCAGGACGACACCATTTTGACTCCGCGAGAGCTGATACTCCACCCCGCTGTCAGTAAAGCCGAGCTGCGCCCAGCCATGGCCGATCGTGGTGCTGCCCCGCAGGAACAGATCCCGCCCCGCGACATTCGTAGAGCCCCATCGACTGCCCACATTTACCCCGATGCGGGAGTCGGTTGCTCCAATAAAAACAGATCCTCCGTTCAAACCCGCGGCGTCATTGCCCGCATTTCCGTCATTCATCGTAGCCAAAACCGAAGCGATGTTGAAGGTGATCGGACCTCCCACCGCCCCTGATGCTGCGCCTGACCACCCGGTTGCACCGTTCCAACCTGCTACTACGTTCACTCCGCCGTATCCGGCACTCTGCACCGCAGTGTTGAAAAGGATGTTTCCCGTCGCCAGCAGACTCAGGGTCCCGCCGTTCGTGGTGGAATTGTTCTGATACCACTGGATGCGGTCGGCGGCGGCATTGACCGTCGAGTCCTTCCTCCCGATGGTAATATTTCCAGCGTCGGGCCCAACGCCGAAGTTGGTGGAAACTACCACGTTGTTCCCCAGATCCAATTGCTGAGAGAGCCAAACGTTGCTGATCGTGCTGCCCCCGAGGCCCGATGCACCGGTAGATGAGATCGTGATGTTCGTCGGATCGAGCAGCAGAGTTCCCGCTATTCCGCTTCTCGCGGTGAGGTTCACGACCCCACTTACTTCAAGATCGTTTTTACCCGAGATCTCGGCGAATCCACCCCGATCTATCCCTTGCGCCGATATGCCGCCCGCAAACCGGGTCTCTCCATCTGACCAGACGATGACATTACCGCCCGAGCCGCTCACGAGAGCATCAGACCGAAGGAGCGCACCGTCATTGATGATGACCCGTTCGGCGTTCGCGATGGTCGTGTCTTTCCCCTGGAACCCTCCCCCGATCAGGAGATTCCCACCGGCGGATTCTCCCGAAGCGTCGATCAGCGCAGTGCTGCCCAGTTCAATCTCAGGTGCTTCGACGATGACCTCGCCACCTCTGCCGGTCGAAGTGGAGACCTCGATAGTTCCGCCCAATTCGACCTTTTCCGTTCCGGTGATGCGGACATTTCCCCGCTCGGCCCGCATCAAACCATCAACTTTGGCATAGGCCGCCTCGATGAGAACCCGTCCGCCATTGCCCACCCCGGAGCCGGTGGCCCGGATCGAGCCGCTATTAGTGACCGAGCCACCCGCCCCAAGCAGATAGACTCTACCGCCCGAGGTCGTCGTGCCGGTCGCCCGGATCGAGCCCTTGTTGTTGATCGCGAGGGCAAACATATTCCCGTGCGCTTTCAATTCCACGGCCGCCCCTTCGATGGTCCCGTCGTTGAGGATCCCGGTGCCGCTCACCCCCGCGCCTTTTGCTCTCACGAAGAGGCGCTCGCCGGTGTTGCCCTGCGCCGTCAGGAGCACTTCTTCACCTGCCGCGAGGCCTACGGTGCCGCTGCTTGCGCTGACCGATCCGCTGTTCCTCACGGTCCGGCCGATCAGAAAGACATCACCGCCGATCCCGTTGATCCGACCCATGTTGGTCACATTCTCTCCCACTCCTTTAAAGGTCATGTCGCCACCGGCGAGAAATTCCCCGTTCTCGACATCGAGAGTCGAGAGCACCAGCCCGTGGACGTCGATGGTTCCCCCCGGTCCCACCAATATTCCGTTCGGATTGATCACAAAGACATTCCCGTTCCCCTTGAGCGCCCCGTGGATTGCGCTCGGGTCCCCTCCGGTAACCCTGTTGAGCACGGCGGCGTTACGATTTGGTTGGCGGAACTGAGTCAGCTCCCCGGCGTCGATCGAGAAGCTCTCCCAGTTGATGATCGCGCTGTTGCTGTTTTGCCGAATCTGCAGGTTCCCCCCGGCACCTGCTCCGATATTGACGTCCCCGTGCACCACACTGCCACCGCGCGGATTGGCGAAGACCGGATTACCGGTACACAACAAGCCCGGGGCGAGGCCGGTCAAAATGAGACGTCGCAGGAACGAATTGCGACGCAAATGAGTAACAATGCCGACAGAAGCAATGCGAGAGGGGTGCATAAGGGGGAGGGTTTAGAGATGATCCGCGTAGGATGTGACCAGTTGAAAAGGAAACCAGGCGCGTTGTCAAGATTTTGCTACAATTTCGTTCAAAATATCGTTACTATTTTCTATTGTCACTGCTACGCATGCTGTGACATTCATCCGGAAAATTCTTTCGCCCCCCCCTC